>UMGV01081870.1_pt1 | contig 23521 bp, 14 predicted proteins | sample 1965361 | NCBI WGS metagenome assembly UMGV01 (sample SAMEA4836081, study PRJEB28245) | human gut metagenome | biome: gut microbiome; material: fecal sample | place: Denmark | collected 2008
CGTCAGAAGTAGACTTTTGCTGCGTTAGCTTTTTATTTTTTGCCTTTTAACCAGCATTCACTGAATAGTTACGACACGAAAAAGCCTCTGTATTCTCGCGAACACAGAGGCCTCCAACATTCCGCAAAGTAATTGAGGTAGGCGGCTCGGCTGCTTGGGAGAAGCAGAGTCGTCATTCCTGCGGAATGTATCTAAACGATTATGTCATAGTCGTTTCATAGACACGGCGAATCCACCGCCCGGTGCTTCGGTAAATTTCAAGACATCGCCACGCCGTACCTTGCGGTGCGTGATAACATAAGCCTTGGGGTTGGTCTTATAGTCAGCATTCTTTGCATCGGCATAGATCGTACAGTCGTAGACAGCATGCTTATCGAGGAAGTCGAGTTTCACGCTGCACTGATGTCCGTCGGCATCGCACTTGCCCCCGAGATACCAGTCACCGGTCTTCTTGGCCTTGCGCGCCACAGTGATGTATTTAGCAGGTTCGGCCTCGAGATATTTCGTATCGTCCCAGTCAAGAGGCACGTCTCTGATAAACTGGAAGGCATCGTCGTACTTGGCATAGTTTTCCGGCAGATCAGCAGCCATGGCCAGTGGACTGTACATAACCATGTAGAGAGCGAGTTGTCCCACGAGTGTGGTGTGGACATACATGTCCTTCTTGTTAGGATTCCAGGTACCGATCTGGGTCTCAAGGATGCCGGGGGTGTAGTCCATAGGACCACCTTGCAGGCGCGTAAAGGGAAGAATGACCGTATGATAGGGCTCATTGCCAGAGAAAGACTCATATTCCGTGCCACGCGCGCTTTCGTTTCCCACCAGATTCGGCCACGTACGGCAAAGGCCGGTAGGACGCACGGCTTCGTGTGCATTGACCATGATATGGTGTTTGGCAGCCTCGGTGACGCAATAGAGATAGTGGTTGTTGATCGTCTGGCTATAGTGATGCTCACCACGTGGGATGATGTCGCCGACATATCCACTCTTGACGGCGTCATAGCCATACTTGTTCATCAAGTCGTATGCAGCCCCGAGATGTCTCTCGTAGTTTTGTGTAGAAGCCGACGTCTCATGATGCATCATCAGTTTGACACCCTTGGAATGGGCATAGTCATTGAGGGCTTTGATATCGAAGTCGGGGTAAGGCGTGACAAAGTCAAAGACATAGTCCTTGCTGTGTCCGTACCAGTCCTCCCATCCCTCGTCCCATCCTTCAACGAGCACTTCGTCGAGATGGTTCTTGGCAGCAAAGTCGATGTATTTTCTTACCTCAGCGTTGTTGGCACCATGACGGCCGTTGGGCTTCACTTTTGTATAATCGGTTTCACCGAGCTTTACCGAAGGCAGGTCGTCGGTATAGTTCCAAGTGTTGTTGCCGGCGATCATTTCCCACCACACACCGCAGTATTTCACAGGGTGGATCCAGGAAGTGTCCTCGATCTTGCAAGGTTCGTTGAGATTGAGCGTGAGCTTGCAGGCGAGCATGTCACGGGCATCGTCGCTGACAAGCACCGTGCGCCAAGGAGTCTGACACGGCGTCTGCATATAGCCTTTCATGCCGGTGGCATCAGGCGTAAGCCAGCTCTCAAAGACCATATTCTTGTCATCGAGGTTGAGGTGCATGGTAGGATAGTTCACGCAGGCAGCCTCGTGAATGTTGATATACAGCCCGTCGTGTGTCTTCATCTGTAGCGAGGTTTGCACACCAGTCGGAGAGAACACTGTTTGAGAGGCATTGCCGTCGACAGCAGTCTTCATACGTTGGCGAATACCGGAGAGTGGGGTGATCTGTGTCTCATATTCTTGTGTGTCGTAGTCGCCCGGGATCCAGTAGGCTGTGTGGTCGCCCGTCATGGCAAACTGCGTGTGCTCTTCCTTAATGATGAAATAGTTGAGATCCGCCTGCTGTGGGAATTCATAGCGCAGTCCCATGCCGTAGTCGTAGACACGGAATCGGAGGATGATGTGTCTGTTGGCAACCTTTTGGAAAAGATCCACAGCCATCTCGTTGTAGTGGTTGCGGATCGTCGACGTTTCTCCCCATACGGGCTTCCACGTCTCGTCGAATGTTGACTTCCTGCAATCTTCCTCTGTGAAGCCATCCATGAGACTGGTCTCCTCCAGTCCCTTACTGGCGTGCTTGTCCTTGGCGAGCTCCAATCCGAGATGAGAAGGACGGATCACCTCACGCTTCTTATAGGTCATCTCGTATGTGGGCACACCATCTTGCGAGAGAGAAAATCTTACCGCTACGTTGCCGTTGGGTGACGTAACCGTCTGGGCTTCAAGTCCGCATGTTGGCAACACCAGGGCGATGGCCAATGCGAATAATATTTTGCTATAGTTCATTTTTGTTTTGTTCAACAAGTCTTTTGTCTGTTTATGATTCCTCTCCTCCTTGCCAGAGAAGGCCAGGAGGAGAAGCTGTTCACTCTATCACCACCATGGTCCAGTATTTCAGTGAAGGCAGGGTGAAAGTCACATAGTCACCCTGTTGCTGAAACTGCAACTCCTGGACAGCACCGCCGAAAGAGTCGGGCGAGGCCACCCATACCTTCTTCACTCCTTTGGCCTTCACCGTCAAAGGAATGTCGGACAGAAGTTTTGGCTCAGGCTGTGTACCATCCATGTCACGCCAACTCAGAGAATTGGCCTGGGAGAAGTTGAGCAGGCTGATGACCTTCTTGCCGTTTACCTCCCGGCATACTGTGGTTACCGTCTGCAATTTGGGTGGCCATGCGTTGATGGTCATCTCGCTGCTATTTGTTTCTACTGGAATGGAGAGGTCTGTCCCCCGGCCTCTCAGCAGATTCTCGTATGCCGTGAAGAAATCGTAGTAGTGCACGATGGCCTTCTTCAAATCGTTGTCCATTTTCAGGTCGTCATTGGGGAAATACTCTTTATGGAGCATGTGGTCGCCCAGCTCCAGATGACTGGCACCGATGGCAAACATCACAGCGTCTGTAAGCAGCACCCCCGGCGTGTTGAAGGTTCCAGACTCCTTATTATAGTTCATATAGGCAGCGAAAACCTGCGCCATTGCTGGAGCGGCCGGATCCGTGTTGGCTTCGCTTTGGTTGCTGCGCATGATGGAGAACAGGTCGGCAAACTGATCCTCGCTCCCCCATAATTCACTGTAAAGGAAGTCTAAGTCACCAGTGGCAGCCATCTGCTGGGCACCATAGTTGCTCACAGCATTCATCACCAGTCTCTTCTCAGGATTGGATTTTTTCATCTTGGCAATAAACGAGGCAAATCCCTGAGTGACATTGATCTTACTGCCATAGTAGTCGTATTCCGGATCACGTTTTCCTACCTGGTCGATGTGGAAGCCGTCGAAGTCAAACGTTTTATAAACGTCGCCGACCTTCTGGGAGAAATAGTCTTGCCAGGCAGTGTTGCCGGGATTGACGAGCTTGATGTCGCTTTTCCATCCTGATGGTAGGCCGAGCGCTTCGACAGTGTTGTGGTTCTCATCCTTATACATGTACCATTTGGAACTGACACCATCTTGAGCTGCATCGTCAAGCGCGCCATAGCACAGATCATAGAACATGGCCTTCATGCCGTGGGCATGAGCTTGGCTGATATACGCTTTGACGACACTGGTGTTGATCTTGCGATTGGCAATGTCGGCATAGCTGTCCTCCACTTTGCCGTCGCGGAGCACTACGGGTTCGTGGTGTTTATTCTGCCAGTCATAGAACTGCAGGCCGTTGATGTGGCAACGGTTGAGCAATGCTGTTTCCCGGCTGATGGTTTCAGAGTTTTTGGTATCGTCGTAGGTGCCCACGAAGCCATAGCGCGGATAGCGTGCCCAGTCGGAAGACACATCTACAGCGATTGTGCCGTAGATAGTCTGCTTGCCACTGGCATCGGTAGTGTATACATCAGCGAGGTAGCCCGTGTAGTCTGTGGAGGGTGGCGTCCATGACCAACTGGTACCGGTGGCTGACTGTTCCTCAATGACAGTGGCACCATGGCGGTAGCGCACCTTGGCACCGTCTGGCAACGGGCTGCCGGATGTGAAGGACACTGCTTCACCGGGAACATAACGGGCCTTGTCGGTGGACAATTGCAAGTTGAGGTTGGAGATGAGCGTTGTCTGTGGCTGCGTCGGACTGATGGTCGATGGAGCTGCGGGAGTATCGCTCTCGCTGCCGCAAGCTGCGCACAACAGCGGTATAGCTAAAAGCAAAGAGTACATTGTCATGTATATAGTTTTATGTTGTACTGAGATATCCATAATATGGTCTATTGTTTGACGATGGAGACAGTCTCGGAAAGTTGATTAAGCGTGATGGTATAAGTACCCGACTGTGAGATCTTCCACTTCTGATCTATATCACCCACATTGATGTCGAGGTACTGGCTCTTAAGATCCTCATCGCTTTTGTCGATGAAGAGCATCTTTTCGGTCTGTCCGGTAGGCTCCTTGTCGTTGCCTGCAGCACAGAGGAACCAAGCACCATTCCAGTCGCTGCGTTTGTCACAAGTGAACTTCAACTCACCGGCGTTGAGTGTGCCGGTCCATGTGAAGATGTAAGGATTATCAGTGGCCTGCAGGGCTGTGGCATTATCAATTGACCAACCTGCCGGCGTAGCGTCGCCTACCATCCAGATGGTGGAATAAGGCGTGAACGGTTTCATCAGCATACGTTCCTTGCCTTTGCGGATGTCCACACATATTTTATATGCCTTTCCCGTCTCTTCGTCTTTCAAGAACCATTTATGGTCTGGGTCATAGCCACTGACAAACTGCATGCGCGTATCGGTGTAAGGAGCATTGTCAACCGTAGCCTTGTACATATTTTCCCAACTGCCTTTCGCCGTTCCGAACTTGAACTCACCGCCTTTGTCAAACACTCTGCCGATGCGGAAGAGGAAAGGGTCGAGGGCATCTGGTGTCATCGTCTCAAAGTTCCAATCGGTCATGTTTCCCACAAAGTAGAGATGATCGAAAGCCGGACGGTTGCCTTCGGCTTGGGTGAATGTAACATCACCCGTAAGCAGATTGGCCTCCACCTTATAATAATGGTCCTCTTCTATCTGCCATTGCTCATCGGGCTCACTGTCACTGGTGCGTAGTACGGCCTGGCCATCTGTGCCTTTGTTGTAAGAGGGAAGGAATTGACCTTTTGTGGTAATGAATTTCAGAGCGCCTGTTTTCAGATTACCTTCCCATTCAAATATACCATTGTCAACACGCTCCATGGCCGTAGCATTGTCTGCGTTCCAGCCATTGGGCGTAGCATCGCCGATGAGATAGAGCGTCGTGGTTACCGGCTGATAAGGTGTCACAGAGAAAGAGAGAGAATCGGAAAGTGTCTTCTCCCATCCCGGTGTCTGGGTCAAGACACGTGCTTCGATGTCGCATTTCTGCCCCGGAACACCACCGAACTGGTCAAGAACGAGGGTGTTGAGGCTTTCCTGGCTCACACTCCACGAATAGGTCTGCCCCTCTTGGCTAAGGGCGGCATAAGGCTCGGCGAAATGTGTGCCGGCCTTAGCCAGTTGCAGAGTATAGTAGATGCGGTTTCCTGTGCCACCGTTGTTACCCGTTGTCCAGTTGAGAGTAAGAGCGTTGGCAGCATGGTTGATCTCCTGTAAGACATCAGCGCTTTGCTCAGCAGTGAGTGTCAGTGGATCCATGCCAAGGTTGTTTTCTTGGTAGTCTTGGTCGTTGCAAGCTGTGAAAGACAGTCCGCAGAACATCAAAACCAAAAGTGAAAATAAATATGTCTTATTCATACTACTTAGCATATTATTGATTAGAAAACAAAGTATGGCTTAATAGCCAGGGTTCTGTGTGATGAGAGGATTGGCGTCTCGCTCAGTTTGAGGGATGGGGAATAGCAGCCGGTCCTTGCTGATATTGGTTTTGCCGATGGACTTAAGGAACTTGATGGCATAGTTGCCGTGGTCAATGCGAATCATATCGAACCACCGATGTCCCTCGAATGCAAACTCCATACGCCGCTCGTGGATGATTTTCTCACGCATCTCATCCTGAGTAAGCCCCGTTACCGCATCCAAGCCAGCGCGTTTGCGAACGATGTTAAGCGGAACCTCTGCCGCGCTGGTCTGTCCCATTTCGTTGAGTGCTTCTGCTTTCATCAACAGAATGTCGGCATAACGATAGACTACGAAATTAGCCGGTGAGGTGTTGTATTCGGGCGAGATGCTCTTGGAAACAAGAAATTTGCGGACGTTATATCCTGTCGTCGAATAAGAACTCTTGTAAGCATGCCCGTCATAATCAGGGCAGCCTTGGTAGAACACCGTCAGATCCTTGCGCTTGTCGCCCGGCTCCCATTGATCCATGAATTCTTGGGTAGGCTGGTTCCAGCCCCATCCACCGGCAACGAAATCTGAGTTACGTGGCCCCATGAAGGCCGAAAGCCAGCTCGACTGAGGATTGTTGCCCCAGAAGTCATAGTTGGTATCACCACTGTATTGTACTTCGAAAATGGATTCCGGACCATTGTTGACAGTAGCATCAAAGTTGTCTTCAAATTTGCACTTGCTCAGATCATAACCTAAAGCAGTGACTGAGTCACAAAGATTGACTACATGCTGGTAGTCGGCTTTGTTGTCAGGTGCAAGAGTGAGATACATGTCGGCCATCATTGTCAGTGCAGCATCTTTTGTAGCACGGCCCAAATCTTGACTGCCATACTCTTTTTTTGCAGGCAACAGGTCGATGGCTTTGAGACAATCAGAAGCAATCTGACTATACACCTCTTCTTTGGAAGCGCGGGCGATCGCTGTCGACTCACCAGGCGTGAAAGGCTTCAGGCGAAGGGGCACACCACCATAGAGACGTACCAATATATAATAATAATGTGCGCGGAGGAAGTACGCCTCACCGAGTGATCGCTTCTGGATATTATCACTGGCTTTGCCTTCCAAGTCATTGATGAGAATGTTGCATTGCCCAATGCCTACCCATGGGGAGCGCCACATATACAAAGCCATGCCGTTGTCACTCTGGGTGGTGAAGTTTGCGGCTTGCACAGTCTCTAAACCGTCTGTACCACCGCCGGCACCTACTATGCTGTTGCCAGCAACAATGTCGAGGGTCCATAGACGCTGGTTGTACATGTTTGATGATTGCAAGGTGCGATAGCAGCCGTTTGCCATAGCCACTGCTACCGAGTCCGTAACGTCTACTTCGGGGTCAACAGTGTTCTTGGGGGTTTTGTCGAGAAAGTCGTCGCCACAGGAAACTAAGGCAAGTGAAGTCAGAGCGACGGCACAATAATGATATATTTTGTTCATAGCAGCAATCAGAAATTGAGGTTGATACCAAAGTTGAAAGTACGTGAGATGGGATAATTGCTAAGGTCTATGCCATTGACGCCCACCTCCGGGTCAAAACCTGAGTAACCAGTGATGGTGGCAACATTCTCACAAGAGAAGACGAGGCGTGCTGAAGACAGAGACAGCGCACGAAGCCATGTGACAGGCAGGTTGTAGGAAAGGGAAATGTTTTTCAAGCGCAAGTAAGAGCCACTCTCTACATAGCGGTCGGAAACGCGATTGTTGCCGTTGGGGTCTCCATAGACAGCGCGGGGCATAGAGGTGCTGGTACCTTCACGGTGCCAGCGTCCGAGTACATCGGTGAGCTGGTTGTAGGCTGCGGACATTCCCGTGAGGTCGATGTTGTTGGCATTGAAAATCTTATTGCCGGCCACACCTTGAAGATACACGCTCAACTCCAATCCTTTCCAGGAAACTATATTGTTGATAGAGAAGAGGTGTGCCGGATTAGGATTGCCGATGACAGTGCGATCCTTTTCGTTGATGACTCCGTCGTTGTTGAGGTCACGGAAGCGTATGTCGCCGGGTTCCGCACCGGTCTGCACGGCATGCTCCTTTACCTCTTCCTGGTTCTGGAAGATTCCGTCTGTGACATAACCGTAGAACACGTTGATGGGATAGTCTTTCGCCAACATGGTGACATACGAGTTGTTGATCTGGTTGATGTAGTAGGGTACGCTGCTGTTGAGATCGTCGATCTTATTGCGGTTGTAGGTATAGGAGAGAGAGGTCTCCCATCCCGGATGAGCATGGCTCTCCTTGAAGTTGATCGTATGGAGAGAGACCTCGATACCCTTGTTCGTCACCTTGCCGGCATTGGTGTATGTCGTGCTGGTGTCTTCAAAGCCAGAAGTAATAGGTATGGAGGCTTTGACAAGCATATCAGAAGTTTTCTTCAAATAAGCATCGACGGTAAGCATAACACGTGAGTCGAAGAGGGCGGCATCGAAACCGATGTTGGTCTGTGCTACGGTTTCCCAATGAATGTCCGGATTGGACAATGTGGTGGAGATGAGTGCTGTTTGTTCAGTGCCGTCTGTGCCTAATGGATATACACTGGTATTGTATGTAGCTAAATAACCATAGTTGCCCACGCTGGCCTGGCTACCCGTCTGGCCGTAACCGGCACGTATCTTAAGATCAGAAAGAATACGGTTGGGCTTGTACCATTTTTCTTCTGTCAGGCGCCAAGCCAGAGATACAGAGGGGAAAGTACCCCAGCGGTGGCTGCGGCCAAAGCGACTTGAACCGTCCCGGCGTATGGTAGCTGTAACTAAATAGCGGTTCATGTAGTCATAGTTGACACGCGCCATATAGGAGAACAAGGACCATTCTGTAGTGTTACCTCCCATTGACTCCATTTTCTGACCGTTATCCATCTCGTGCACATTCTCAAAAGAGAAAATGTTCTTTTGTGCATTGAGATAGTTATAATTGTTCCATTGAGCTGACGTACCGGCCATAACGTTTAAATGGTGTGCTCCTCCAAAAGTATGATCGAAGGTGAAATAGTTATCCCACAGGTATGTAAACGACTTGTTGTTGCCCTGATAGCGGGAAGCCTGATCAACGGGTGTAGGCTTCCACTTGTAAGCAGGCGTGAAGTTGTCATAGTCCCAGAATTTAGCATCGAGTCCAAAAGTTGTTTTGAACTTCAGCCACGAGGTCAGTGTGGCTTCACCAGAGATGTTGCCCAACAGATTATATCCTTTCGTCTTTTGTGAGTCAGTCTCTGTGGGACCTACAGGGTTGCGTGTAGAACCATACCACAGCGAGTTGCCCTCTGGGCCAGACCAATTGCCGTCGTCGTCTTTGACTGGCAATACGGGAAGGGCACGATAAGTGGATCCGAGATCGTAGCTTCCTTGCTCTTTCAGATCTGCACTCATCGAGAGATTAGTGCTTACCTTCAACCAATCGAGTACCTGGGCGTCTAAATTGTCTTGGAAAGTATAGCGCCGGTAGCTAACGCTGCGTACTGTTCCGGTCTGTTTTTGGAAACCTCCGGAAACATAGTAGTTGATCTTGTCAGAACCTCCTGTGTAGCTAAGCGTATAATTTTGGAGATATCCTGTACGGAACATTTCATCAACCCAGTTGGTTCCCTGGCCGAGTGTTGTAGGGTCCGTCCATAGAGGGTTGGCCGTATTGCCAGAGTTGATCATCATATCATTGCTGAGAGCTGCATATTCTGCAGCGTTGAGCAGATGAGGCTTTCTTGTGGCGTTTTGGGCAGAGAGATTCATGTTCAGTATCAGGTGTCCGCGACCGTCTTTACCCTTCATCGTAGTAATAAGAATGACGCCGTTGGCACCGCGTGAACCGTAGATGGCCGTAGCGGAAGCATCTTTGAGAACATCGATACGCTCTACGTCAGCCATGTTAAGGTTGTTAAGACCTAAATCAGTGGGGACTCCATCAATGACAACGAGCGGGTCGCAGTTGTTAATAGAACCTAAACCACGGATTTTAATGGACACGTTATCACCTGGCTTACCGGCATCAATGACTTGCAGACCTGACACTTTACCCTGAAGAGCCTGCCCAAGATTGGCCACGGGCTGGTCTTTTAGGTCTTTGTTGGCCAACGAACCGACAGCGCCGGTAAGGTCGCGCTTGCGCATAGTACCATAACCAACAACTACAACTTCGCTGAGTTGCTGGTTGTCCTCCGCAAGTACGATATCCACATTGTTCTTGCCATTCAAAGGTACATCCTTTTCTTTGTACCCCATATACGTAAATGACAGTGTACTGTTGGCAGGTACCGAAAGGGTAAACGCACCATCGATATCTGTTACTGTGGCATTTTTCGTACCCTTTTGAACTACGCTGGCTCCAATGATGGTCTCACCGTTGGTGTCCTTGACGACTCCATGCACTTGTATGTTCTGGGCTGAGATGTCAAGAGACAACATAGCGGAGAACAAGCCAAGCACTACTCTTCTGTGAATTCTCATTTTGTGCATAATAAGAAATAGGTTTTTATGAATAATGATCTTTGGTTCTAACAGTTGCAAAGTTAGTTTTTATAAGGGTACGATGTATTGAAGAGTAGGGGAAAAGTAGATTAATTCTAAATGTTAATAGCTATAACATGCTATAAATTAGGAGAATAGTTTTATAAATCTGAATGGATAAGGTAGAATATTAAATATATAGGATCACACTAATATACCAACGTTGAACCATTATCCATTACTGGATAATCGTTCCGATCTTCATAATATCTTCTTCAAAAGTTTCCTTATTGACAGCCCAGTTTTTCACGCGTGAGCGGTAGTTGTAGATGGTTTGTGGGGAATAAAAGAGTACGGAAGCGATCTCGCTGCTTTCTTTTACGCCGAGTCGGATAAGCGCATAAATACGCTGTTCGGATGTCATTGAATGGTTGTCGGAATTGGCGATGCGATGTTCAGGCTCCAGTAAAGCGTTGAGTTCTGTAGTAAAAGTTGGGTAAAGATCAAGAAATGCTTTGTCGAACCGGTTGCGGAACACTTCGGCCTCTTCCTCTGATAGTCTCGACGAAGAGATTTTGCTCAGCAGTTCGCTGACTTGGTTGGCCTTGATCTTGCGCTGCACAAAGGTCTGATAATGGGCGAGCCGGTCAATAAACTTAGCGCAAAGGTCTATATATAATTTTGCCAGCCGTTCCCGTTTGCGGTTGGTATCAACAAGCATTGTGTTTGCTTTGGCAAGTCTGGAGTTGAGTTCAGTAAGTTTGAAATTAAGTTCTGTAAGTTTAGAGTTGCTTTGCGAAAGTTGATGACGACGGTTGGTGAGCAACTTGTTCTGCCGGAAGATGTAAAGGATAGCCATCAGCGAGCCAAAGACCAAAAGCGAGATGATGACAATTGCCCACTTCAGAGTATTATTACGTTTCATCATCTGCTGTTCATAGGACGCCACAATGGTCGGCATTTTCTGTGAGATTTCCAAGATACGCAGTCGCGCGTTGAAGAATTTGGCATCCTCCATGGCAATGTTGATATATCTGTCTGCCCTTTCAATGTTGTTATTGTCCTCCCGGAAGAGATATGTAGCCAAATCCTGAAGTGCCAAGTTCTCACGCGTACAGCAGATAGCATCGCTGATGGCAGCCTCTATAAGGTATTGCTCATATCTTTCCTGGTCACCATGGGCACTGTAGTTATTGGCAATAGCAAAAGACGCCATCGCATAGTACCGGGAGTGTTTAGAGAGTCTCCGGATGGTACGAAAATAGTAATAGAGTGCTTTTTTGTCGTTGCGCTCTACGTAGATATAGTATTCACCATGATAAAAATCCCAAAAGGGCATCGACGGTTCCAGAAAAGGCATAGCTTGCTTGAGAAAATCTCTGGCTCGTGCAGCATAGATAGGCGAGAATCGGTCATCGCTGCAATAATTTGCCCAGTTGGAGTAAAGGATGAAGTAGGTAAGATAATATTGTAGTTTGAGATCTTTTCTCGAACCTTCTATGTTGATATTGTCAAGCACATCAATAGCTTCACTATAGAGGCCACCTATGGCATAGAGCCGTGCCTGCCGCAGGAGATTGAGTTTGATGTAATAGTCTTTATGGAGCTTTCGTGAGAGCGTGAGGGCAATATCTACATAATATCGTGCAGAGTCGAATTTGAATACGTAATATTCGTCGAAGAGCTGGTCATAGAGCCGGAGTTGTTGTTCACTGTCAGGCTGAGCTTTAAGTTGAGCTTTGAGATAGTCAATGTGCTGGAGCTTACGTTGAGTATAGCTATCGCGTTGGTCCAGGGTCTCGTCAAGTCGTTGCAGGTCGCGTTGGTTGGCAGCGTGCATAGACATCGAAACGAGTGCTGACAGTAAAGCCATCAGCACTCGCATCAGAGTATAACGGAATGCGCACATCTCCTCAACTGTTAAGTCTGAAAGGAGGCATGAATGCAACTGTATTGTACATGTTGCCGTGGAAAGCAGGCCATGACCCCATGGCCGTCTTTCCCCTTGAAGTCTTTCCCTTGGTTGGTGTAGGCAATTTGGGGAAGGCGGCATTCTGCTTAAACAACATCAGGGCACGCGTGATGACGGGGTCATCCTGGTTGAGATACTCGTAGAGAGCCTGCTCGTCGAGCATGTTGTAGATGATGCGACCGTTGATGAACTGCTCCAGGAGCGAGTGGCTCTTCTTGATGAGCAGGTTGCGGCGCTGCAGGCCGTGCTTGTCGGCATAGTCAGCAAACTGGTCTACGGTGTTCTGCTCATTGAGATATTTCGAGAGGTCGAGCATTTGCTTGAACATCTTCATCTTCTGCCGGTTGTTGTCGGTGTAGGTGAAGGCAAACTGCAGGATCAGTCCGCTCATGATCGCCTGCTTGTAATAAGAGGTGACATAGGTAGTGTCTTCGGGCACGAAGATGTCAGGTGTGATGCCGCCACCACCGTAGACGACGCGTCCGATACTCGTGTGATAAGCCGGTCCCGTGTGCTTGATGCTGTCCTGCGAGAAGAACTCACCGTGCTGGTAGCGCTCGATGATGTCCTGAGCGTAGGCCTCCTCATCACCATCGACATAAGGCTTCTGGATGCAACGGCCAGATGGTGTGTAGTAGCGTGCGATGGTCAGTCGGATCATCGAACCGTCGGGGAATGGGATCTGTTGCTGTACGAGACCCTTTCCGAAGGAGCGTCGGCCAATGATCGTGGCACGGTCGTTGTCCTGCATAGCACCGGCGAAGATCTCAGCGGCCGAGGCAGATCCCTCGTTGATGAGCACGACGAGCGGGATGTTCTGGTAAGCGCCGTGTCCGTCTGAGCTGTAGTCCTGTCGCGGCGACTTGCGTCCTTCGGTATAGACGATGAGCTTCTTGGCGGGCAGGAACTCGTTGGCTACCTGAACAGCACTTTGCAGATAACCGCCGGGATTGTCGCGCAGGTCGATGACGAGGTTTTGGAAGCCCTGCTGTTGCAGGTTGGCCAGAGCAATAAGCAACTCGGGATAGGTCTTCTCGCCGAAGTTCTTGATCTTGATATAGCCTGTGTTGTCGTCGAGCATATAGGCGGCGGTGATCGTCTTGGTAGGGATCTCGGCACGCGTGATGTCAAAGGAGAGCACCTTGGGATGGCCGAAGCGCAGCACGCCGACACGTACCTTGGAGCCCTGCGGGCCCTTGAGACGGTGCATGGCTTCCTCCTGTGTGACTTTCTTGCCTACAAACTTCTTACCGTCAACCATCACGATTTTGTCGCCGGCGATGATGCCGGCTTTCTCAGCAGGACCGTTTTTGATGACGTTCTCGACGTGGATGGTGTCCTGGCGGATGGTGAACTCGATGCCTACTCCGGAGAACGAGCCTTTGAGATCGTCCTGAGATTGCTGTACGTCTTTGGCACTGATATACACAGAGTGCGGGTCGAGCTCGCCAAGGATGAGCGGCATGGCCTTCTCCACGAGCGAGTCGATGTTCACCTCGTCGACGTATTGGTCATCGATGATACGCAACAGGTTATTGAGTTTGTTGCTGCCGTTGTTGACCACCGTCAGGCGGCTGCCCGAGAAATGGTTGGCATAGAAGGTACCAATAAAAATGCCGAGGATCATGCTCACGGCCATGAGCAGTGGCATGAACCGGTTTTTCTTGTCGTATTTCATGTTCATAACTCTTCCTTGTGTTGTTTTTCCAGTTCTTTCATATCCAGGAAATCCACCTCTACTCCGGCACGTTGCAACAGCCGTATGCCGTCATCGAGCCTGTATTTCTCCCCGTAGACCACACGGCGGATGCCAGCCTGAACGATCAGCTTAGCACATTCGATGCAGGGCGATGCCGTGACATAGAGTGTAGAGCCGTCGCTGTTGTTGCCCGAGCGGGCGAGTTTGGTGATGGCGTTGGCCTCAGCGTGGAGCACATAAGGTTTGGTGACGTTGTTGTCATCCTCACAGATATTCTCGAAACCACTTGGTGTGCCGTTGTATCCGTCGCTGATGATCATCTTGTCCTTGACGACGAGTGCTCCCACCTTGCGGCGTTTGCAGTAGGAGTTCTCTGCCCAGATATGCGCCATGCGCAGATAGCGGCCGTCGAGCAGATGTTGCTTTTGGGCTTTGCGTGCTTTCTCTTCCTCTTCTTTCATAACGATGGTTACGTAAGTATACTATATATAATAATGTGTAGGTCACGCTTTTCGGATGCCGTCGCGCACGAGGAGGGCGTCGATCGTCGGCTCCTGACCTCGGAAGCGTTTGTAGAGCGTCATTGGATTCTCCGTTCCTCCCTTCGAGAGGATGCAGTCGCGGAAGCGCTGGGCGGTAGCCTGGTCGAAGATGCCGTTGCGCTTGAAGACGCTGAAGGCGTCGGCGTCGAGCACCTCTGCCCATTTATAGCTGTAGTATCCGGCGGCATATCCTCCGGCCATGATATGGGAGAACTGCGTCGTCATGCACGTGTCGGGGAGCTGCGGCAGGAGGATGGCGTCTTTCCATGCGTCTTTCTCAAACGCTTGGATGTCGGCTGTGAACGCCTCGCGCTGGGTATAGTACGCCATGTCGAGCAGTCCGAAGCTCACTTGGCGCAGGCAGCCGTAGGCCACATTGAAGTTGCGTGAGCGTACGATGCGGTCGACGAGTTCGTCGGGCAGCGGCTCGCCGGTCTTGTAGTGAAAGGCGAAGGTGCGCAGGAACTCTTTTTCCACGGCATAGTTCTCCATGAACTGCGAAGGCATCTCCACAAAATCCCACCACACATTCGTGCCGGAGAGGCTGGCGAAACGTGTGTTGGCAAACATGCCGTGAAGCGAGTGACCGAACTCGTGGAGGAAGGTCTCCACCTCGCCCAGGGTGAGCAGTGCCGGTTTCTCCGGCGTGGGCTTGGTGAAGTTCATCACCACGCTCACATGCGGTCGGATGTTCTCGCCCTTATGGTTGATATACTGTCCCTGGAACTCCGTCATCCAAGCACCGTCGTGCTTGCCCTTTCGGGGATAGAAGTCGGCGTAGAAGACAGCGAGATAGCTGCCGTCCTTGTCGAAGACCTCATAGGCCTTGACATCGGGATGATAGACGGGGATGTCCTTGTTCTCCTTGAAAGTGATGCCATAGAGGCGGTGAGCCAGTCCAAAGACGCCGTCGATGACCTTGTCGAGCTGGAAGTAAGGTCGGAGCATCTCGGCATCGATATTGTATTTCTCTACTTTCAGCTTATGGGCATAATAGGAGAAGTCCCACGGCTCAAGTTGGAAGTCTTCGCCTTCAAGCTTTCGTGCTTCCTCACGAATGGCCTCTACCTCCTTCTCGGCGGTCGGCTTGTAGGCCTCGATGAGGTCGTTGAAAAGGCGGTAGACATTTTTCACGCTACCCGCCATGCGGTATTTCATCACATAGTCGGCAAAGGTGTCGTTGCCCAAGAGCTGTGCCTCCTCGCGCCGGTTGTTGACGAGCGCACGGCAGATGTCGCGGTTGTCATCCTCACCGCCGTGTGCGCAGAGGGTGTTGCGGGCCATATACATCTGCCGTCTCAGCTCACGGTTGTCGGCATGCGACATAAAGGGAGAGTAGCTGGGATAGTCGAGAGTGAACAGCCATCCTTCCTTGCCTTGCTCCTTCGCGGCGTTGGCGGCTGCCTCTACAGCGGTGTCAGGAAGTCCGGCAAGATCTTTCTTGTCGGTGATGAGCAGCGTGAAGGCCTTGGTGTCCTTCAGCAGGTTTTGGGAGAACTGCAGTGCGAGCAGCGATCCTTTCTCGGAGAGCTCGCGCAGATGCTGCTTGCCGGCATCGTCGAGGAGGGCACCATTACGTACAAAGCCGTCGTAGGTTCTGTCGAGCATCATCTGCTCTTCAGGCGTGAGTTCACGGTGATGGTCATAGACCGCCTTGACGCGTGCGAAAGCCTTCGGGTTGAGCAGAAAATCGTTTTCGTGCTTGCTGAGGATCGGTGCGAGTTTCTGTGCCAGTGCCTCCATGCGTTCGTCGGTCTCAGCACTCATCAGACAGGAGAACACCGTAGACACGCGGTCGAGGAGATCGTAGTAGTGCGGACCCTTGCTGTCGTTGTGGTAAGCAATGGTATTGTCAAAGGTCGGCTCCTCAGGATTGTTGAGCATCGTCTCAATATCCTCGTCGTCGCGCCGGATGCCTTCCATAAAGGCGGGTTCAAAGTCCTCAAAGCGTATTTTGTCGAAGGGTATCGTGTCATGGGGCGTGTTGTAGGGCTCCATGAAAGGGTTCTTTCTTTCTGTTGTCTCGTTCATCACTTTCTCTATAAATCGTCTCTTAACCGAGGAGTCTTTCCTCCTCAAATATTATGCAAAGATACGAAAAGTATTGCATGACGATATATAATAAGGAGTGGAATTATAATTATTTATAAAAGTGAGCAAGATAATTGCGCCGAATTTGCTTTATTCTTGTTTATTTCGTATAAAACCACTATATTTGCGAAAAACCTATGAAGGGATTACGCACAGGCTTAGTACTGTTAATGATTATCAGTATGACTATGAAAACGACAAAGTGTTTTTCCGGCGACGTGCGCCCAGCCGCTGTTGCCGGACAGTTCTATCCAGCAGACAGTCAGATGCTGAAGACAGACGTAAAGCAATATCTCTCTGCCGCGACGAAGGCGGGACTTCATGGCGTCGTGAGAGCGGTCATTGTGCCGCACGCCGGTTATATCTTCTCCGGGCAGACCGCCGCCGAGGCTTTCGCGCAACTCAACCCGAATGTTCACTACGACCATATTTTCCTCATAGGACCGTCACATCATATCGGTCTGCGGGGAGCCTCAGTGGCTACCGCTTGGGAGGCATACCAGACACCGTTGGGCACGGTGAAGGTCGACACGGCACTTTGCCGGAAGCTTGTCGAAGAGAACAAGGTGCTGACCTTTGAGCCGCGTGCCCACAACAGGGAGCACTGCCTGGAGGTACAACTGCCATTCCTGCAAGTACAGTTGGGCGAGGTGCCGCCGATCGTACCGGTCATCATCGGCACGGAAGACTACTATACACTTCAGGACATCGCGCGGGCACTCGCCCCCTACTTCACTTCGCGCAACCTCTTTGTCATCAGCAGCGACTTCTCGCACTATCCATGCTACGACGATGCTGAGCGCATAGACAAGCGCACGGGCGACGCCGTGGCATCAGGCAGCCTTCCGGCGTTTCTGAAGGCCTTGTCTGACAATGCCGAGGAGCATGTCCACAACCTTGCCACCAGTGCCTGCGGGCAGGCCGCCATCGCTGTCCTGCTGATGATGGCGGAAAAAGAGCAGGGCATGGAATTCCATCATCTCGCCTACTGCAACTCGGGCGATTCGCCCTACAGCGGTCACGACCAGGTCGTGGGCTACCACGCTTTCGTGATGACGGAAACGGAACCAACAAAACCAATGACCGGGCACCAAGCAGCGGGAAGCCAGACTGTCCAGAAAGAAACGGAAAATGGTGACAAGGGCCAAACAGATGTGCCGGATGAGACAAGGTCAGGATACGACAAAGAAAATGACGGCAGGCCGGAAGAAGCCTTCGTGCTGGACGACAGCACGCGGCATCAGCTGCTCGACATCGCATGGAAGAGCATCCGCCGCCAAAAGGTCGAAGAGCCTGCCAACCCAGAACTGTTGCGCAACGGCGGTGCTTTCGTGACGCTGACCGAGAACGGCCGGCTGCGAGGCTGCATCGGTCATTTCGGTGAGGACGTGCCTTTGTGGCAGGTGGTAGCTGCCATGGCGCACGATGCCGCTTACCGCGATCCTCGTTTTCGCCCTGTGGAACCAGAGGAGTGGGACCGGCTGTCGCTTGAGATCAGTGTGCTCTCACCACTGAAACGCATCCACGACATCAGCGAGTTCCACTATGGTCAGGAGGGTATCTACATCAAGAAAGGATGGCACTCGGGTACGTTCCTGCCACAGGTAGCCGAGGAAGTCAACTGGACCAAAGAGGAGTTTCTCGGCCACTGTGCCCAGGACAAGGCAGGACTGTCGTGGGACGGTTGGAAGGACGCGGAACTGTATACGTATAAGGTGGAAATCGTAAAATAACCAGCCAACGCAAGTGGAGATGCCGGGAATAAGCCCAGCGCACGCCCGGCGCCATCCGTACACGGACAAGCAAAGTGAGACTTTATGAAACAGGCAGCATATTATCATATCGAACAAATCGGCGGCAACGGACATGATACAGCCGGCGGCACTCTGGCAGCCCGCTGTGATCTTTGTCCCCATGCCTGTCTGATCGGTGAAGGACATGCGGGGCGTTGTCGCTCGCGCGTGTTTCGTGACGGCAAGCTATGGGCCACGAGCTATGCTGAGCCCTGCGCGCTCGCCGTCGATCCAGTAGAGAAAAAACCGCTCAACCACTTCCATCCAGGCACACAGTGCCTTTCGGTGGCATGCACGGGGTGCAACCTGCGCTGTCTGAACTGCCAGAACAGCTCTATCTCGCAAGCACGACCGGAAGATGTAGAGCACGCTACGTGGCAGCCGGAAGACCTCGTGGGTGTATGCCTGCAACAGCATCTGCCATCGATTGCCTACACCTACACCGAGCCGCTGACGTGGATCGAGTATATGCTCGACACGGCACGACTGGCTCACGAGCAGGGTATCTACAATATCCTTGTCTCTGCCGGATATGTCAACGAGCAGCCTTTGCGCGACCTGCTGCCCTTCCTCGATGCGGCAAACATCGATCTGAAGAGTATCAGCGACGATGTCTATCACCGCCTCAATGGTGCTTCGCTGGCTCCCGTACAGCGTACCTTGCGCCTTATACATGAGGCGGGCGTAGCACTGGAAGTCACCAATCTGCTCGTTGACGGATGGAATACCAGTGAGGAGATGGTACGCGCGCTCTGCCGCTGGCTCGTCGACAACGGCATGGCTGACGTGCCTCTGCATCTGAGCCGCTGTTTTCCCTCCTACCGCATGCCCAACCTCAGACCCACGCCCATCCCCGTTATGATGCGTGCGAAAGACATCGCTGAGGAAGAAGGCATCCGATGGGTGCATCTCGGAAATGTGTGATAAGCCTCACCCCTAACCCCTCTCCAAGGAGAGAGGGGAATAGAATGCTTTGCGCGTGCTTGACTCTGAGAACATTCTTTCAAGATAGAAAAATACAAAAAAAGGAAAGAAAAGTGGGACAAAAAGTACAATGTCTCACTTTTTTTTCGTATATTCGCAGAACAATAACCAAAACCAAACAACTATGAACACAAGAACCAAACAACTGACAGCTAAGGAACGCCTTTACACAGGCAAACACCACGGACGCCATATCGATGAAGACTTTGAGCACGACTGCCTCGACGGAGACAACGGCGAGATGGGTGCCTATGACACCTTCGATGACAGCAATGTGAGGAAGAACGATTAAGGCGCTCAGCACACCGCAAGGTCATTGTTCATCACATGCCACCTTTTTATCTAATTTATCTATCCCTCGCAAAGTCGCAAAGAACGCAAAGGAAGAAATAAGGAGGGAACGTACAGATGTGCGCCAGCCTATGTGCCCTTTGCGTCTTTGCGGGAGAGGAGTGATGTTGTGTGAGTGCAACATTTTTGCTTTTCTCCTCTGTTATTCCATCTTTTTTTGTAACTTTGCACCGCAATAGGTTCATGCGAGGAGCATGATGAAAAGGGAACCGGGTGGGAATCCCGGACAGTCCCGCTGCTGTGTGCAGTCCTTTGAGGAGCGAACACGCGTGTCACTGACAATGTTGTCGGGAAGACCGTTCGCCATCCGACTGCGAGCCAGAAGACCTGCCATTGCGAGCATTCTCCACTGTCCGTCCGAGGAGACGGCCACGGAAGTCAGATCAGATGAAAAGAAAGAAGAGCGCATCATTGCTGTTTCTCGTTGTCGCCGCCCTGCCCGCTGGTGCGCAACAGGTGTTCCCCGACACGACCCGCTATCTCCGTGAGGTGACGGTGGAAGCCCAGCGCATCCCTGTCAACACACAGGCTTCGTCACCGACACAGACGTTGACAGCCTCAGACCTGTCGCGGCTGCCCTCGCTCGACGTGGGCGAGGCACTGAAGCATCTTGCTGGTTTGCAGGTACGCGACTATGGTGGCGTCGGTGGCATGAAGACGGTGGATGTGCGCGGACTTGGCTCGCAGCATACCGGAGTCGTCTACGATGGCGTGCAGGTGGGCGACTGCCAGACCGGTCAGGTAGACCTTGGACGCTACTCTCTGGGCAATGTTTCCTTTCTCTCGGTGACCGTGGGTCAGGACGACGACATCTTCCAGAGTGCCAAAAGTCTTGCTTCTGCCGCTGTGGTACACATCTCTACGTCTGCCTTCGACGTACCGCGTCGCTGTGAGGGCCTGCTGCGCACCGGTTCCTATGGTTTTGCCGAGGGCACCGTGCTGCTCTCCAATACATGGCATCGCCTGCACGCCTCGTTGTTTGCCGACGGTCAGCGTGCCGACGGCGTCTATCCCTTTCACATGAAAAACGGAGTGCAGCGCATCGACGAACGGCGACGCAACAGCGATGTCAACCTTTGGCGAGGAGAGCTGAATCTGGGCTACGACCTCACACCGCGGCAGCAACTCAGGCTGAAAGCCTACGGCTATGAGGCGTGGCGCGGCTTGCCAGGCGCAGTCATCTACGACAATCCGCTGGCACAGGAGCGTCTTACGGACAAGAATGCTTTCACGCAGCTGACCTATCTCAACCGCATCTCGGATGACTTTCGACTGAAGGGAGCACTGAAGTGGAACTATTCATGGATGCGAGACCATGACGTGCAGGCACAGCGCACGGTGGAGAACACCTACAGGCAAAACGAACTCTACGCCTCGGCGACGGCTTGGCATCGCATCGCCGGAGCGCTGACTGCCGCGCTGGCCGCAGATTTGCAGTACAACCATCTCAACACGACGGTGCCCAACTGCCAGTTCCCTACACGGTGGTCGAATTGGACCTCGTTGTCGCTCAACTGCCGTCTGCCGTGGCTCACCGCCGTGGCTTCGTTGCTCTCGACAAATATCTGGGAACGGGTAGAGGTTGGCAATGCCTCGCCTAACCTTCATCGGCTCACGCCGGCGTTCAGTCTTTCGGTGAGTCCGATGCGCGGCTTACACTTGCGATTGGGTTATAAAGACATTTTCCGCACGCCGACACTCAACGATCTCTACTATACCGGCGTGGGACGGCGGAGCCTAAAACCCGAGAAGAGCCGACAATGGAACCTCGGAGCTACGTGGCAGCACGACAGTCAAAGGCAGCATCTCGCACTGACGCTTGACGGTTACTACGGTCATGTGACGGATAAGATCGTAGCTGTACCAAAGATGTTTCTCTGGCAGATGATGAATGTGAGCAAGGTACGACAGCTCGGACTCGATGCCACGGCACGACTGGAGCAGTCGCTCGGCCGTCGGTGGTCAGTGAACGCAATGGCCAGCTACAGCTATATCAGTGCTACGGACCGCACAAACGCTACCGACGTCTATTATGACGACCAGATTGCATACACGCCGCGCCACTCGGGTAGCGGCGACATTTCGCTGTGCACGCCGTGGCTTACCGTGGGCTACAGTCTGCTTGCCGTGAGTCATCGTTACTTCCTCGGCTACAACATCCCCGACAACCGTGTGGACGGCTATACCGATCACAGCGTCTCGCTTTCGCGTTCATGGCGTTTCGGTCAGCATCAGCTCAGGGTAAAGCTCGACGCTCAGAACTTGGGTGGTCACAACTACGAAGTGGTGCGATACTATCCTATGATGGGGCGGAATTGGAAGATCAGCTTAGAAGTAGCCCTTCCCTGAGGCCCTAAAGCCCTTTCCTAACCCTCCCCAGGAGAAGGCAACCGCAATATCCGCAAGGACGGGGATCGCTGGTGGTGCCGTAGGCGGGCTTTACGCCCGCCCTAACCAGCTTGGAAGTATCTCCTCTCCTTGGGAGAGTGGGTACGGGGTGGGGCTATGCATGAAATCTTATAATTATCAATCATAAAAACGAAAGTATGAAAAAACAATTGTATTCACTATTGCTGCTCCTCTCTGCAGCATGGATGTTCACCGCTTGTAGCAGTGACGATGATAACAACACGGCCATCGACTGGGAGACTTATTCCCACACGATCTTCGCAGCCGCTGCCGGCAACTGGGGACAGAACAACGGTGCCGTTGGTGCTATCGATGCGGACAACAGCGGCAAATACTCCTACACCGACATCTATAAGACTGACAACGGTAAGCTCGTCGGCGACGCACAGGATGTGCTGCCTCTCTATCATAAGCTCTATGTCGCCAGCACCACATCGTCTAAGATAGAGGTGCTCGACGAGAAGGGTAAGGTGGAGAAGGCTATTCTCAAGCCCGGCGCTCAGTTCCGCTATCTGGCTACCGACTATGATCATGTCTATGTCTCTGCCTACAACGGCTATATCTATAAACTCACCAATGGTGACCTCACGGACAGCGTGAAAGTAGGTGGCTATCCCGAGGCGATGTCTGTGGCCAACGGCAAACTCTACGTCAACATGTCGGACTACAAATACGATAACTCTGGCAAGAGCATCTCGGTCATTGACCTGAAGAGTTTCAAGAAGACCAAGGAGCTCGACTGCGAGCTCAACCCCTATAACCAGAGCGTGGCAGTGGGCAATAAGGTGTACTTCGTCAGCACCTATCACGCCGACCAGGACGGTGCCCTGCAGTGCATCGATGCCACAACGGACAAGATAACCAACACGGGCGTGAAGGCTTCCGCCATCGCTTATGATAAGGTAGGCAACAGCATTGTCGCTCTGCTCACGGGCTATGACGCCAACTGGACGCTGTCGGTGAAGAGCTTCTTCCGCTACAGCCTCGCTGACGGCAAGACAACACAGCTCGACCACAGCGCGTTCACCTCTCCGCAGCAGGTCAACGTGGATCCTGTGTCGGGTCGTATCTTTGTCATCGATAACCCGAGCTACACGGCTCCCAGCTCACTCTATATCTACGACAACAGTGGTAAGCTACTTCAGGGTGGCTTACAGATGAGCTACTCGGTTCAGAACATCCGCTTCTTCGCTGAGGCATATAAATAAGGAGTAAGGCGCACACCTACAGCCTCTCCGGCCTTACCCCATACCCATCTCCAAAGGGAGAGGGGGAGTAGTATGCTGCAAGGGACGAGAGAGAACCATTAAAACAAGAAAAGGACGCAAAGAACTGCACAAGAGTGCGCTTCTTTGCGTCCTTATTATTGTAATTTTGCTTTATGTTTACATAAA
>UMGV01064733.1_pt1 | contig 23442 bp, 20 predicted proteins | sample 1965361 | NCBI WGS metagenome assembly UMGV01 (sample SAMEA4836081, study PRJEB28245) | human gut metagenome | biome: gut microbiome; material: fecal sample | place: Denmark | collected 2008
TACCCAATTTTAACATATAAAATCACCAAAAATCCTTTCTTTTTTCTTTATAATCAAATTATAACACATTTTTTGATATTTTAAAATAAAATTTATTATATTTTTAAAAAATAACTATTTACTTTAAAAATATAGAAAGGTAATTATTCCCTAACCCCTTCCACTTTATCACACTTCCCATATATACTAACCCTCTCATTATTATCAATGTACATAAGCATAATATCACTAAAATCCCTATATCCCTTACTTTTAGCTTCCCTATAAAGCCACTTCCTATCCTTATTACACTTCTTTAAATTATCAAATATAACCTCCCCATTAACAATCAAATTAGTGCAGTATCCACTACCACTTACCCTATCCAAATAATCCCCCTTACAAAGAGGCTTTTTCTCTTCCTTAGCAAGAAAACTAATCTTACCACTAACCTCCATTATCGCATAATCAACCTCTCTTAAATCAAAGTACCCATTAACTCTTGCCCAGCTCAAAAGCTCCGTAATATCAATCTTGCACTTCCTTAAACTCCCCTCTAATATCCTACCCCTTTCAATTAAAATAACACTCTTCCCATTAAAAAACCTTCTAAACAAATTACTCCCTATATTAAGATAAGAAATAAACATATCAATGCCACAGTATAGTCCCAAACACAAAATACCAGCTACCAAATTCTTTTCCAAATCAAGAGAAATATCAGCAGCCACACTTCCAACCGTAATACCAATAATATAATCAAACATATTCATCTGGGCTATTTGTTTATTTCCCATCCCTTTACAAAGCATAAATAAAATAACTAAAATAATAAGTGTCCTCAAAAATATATTACCAATCATTATTCAAATCACCACTTATAGTATAGCAAAATCCCTGTAAAATATACAAAAATGAGGCTAAATCTTCTCACTTAGTCTCTTCATTTCTTCTTCTTTACTCAAATCAGCTCTCTCTTTTTCTACTACTGCACTTGGTGCCTTATTTACATAATTTTCGTTACTAAGAAGCTTCTTTCTTCTTTCTATACTACTTTTAAGTCTCTCTATTTCCTTTATAGTACTAGTTATCTCTTCCTCTTTACCCATACTAGTATCAAACAAATATTTAATATAAAAGTCATATAAAGTAATCTCGATACCATCATCATCGTTATAATTAACAACATTTTCTATATTTACTCTAAGCATCTTCAAAATAATATTCTCATATTTACCATTATAATATACACGGCTATCCTTCGGAATACCACTTCCATGCTTAACATTACGTACCTTAGAAATAAACTCTATAACCCTATCAAAGTCACTATCATAATCCATATCCCTATCATATACTGGATAACTATCAACCATTATACTTTCCTTATCCCTAAAAGGCATAGATAAATATATCTCTTCTGTAACATAAGGCATAAACGGCGTTATGCCATTTTTTATCAAAAAATTGACATAACTTACTAAACATTATATCATAAGAAAAGAGGATATTTTAATAAATTCCTCTGATATTTTTATAGTTTCCTATTGTTTTTTTACCTTTTTTAAAACTAGAGATTCTTCTTGTTCTGATATTTGATTTTTCTCTAATGGTGTAATTTCAACCTTAGTTTCATTTGAAACATCAACATCTATAGTTTGTGCATGAGTACAAGCTTGAATGTCCATAATGGATTCTCTTAATAAACGCAAATTAGGTAATGTAGAACATATTTTTATTGATTCTAATGGTTGTTTCATAGATTGTCCATTAACAGTTTTATATTTTCTAACATCACTTACAACATTCTTCATCGCTTCGCCAAATTCCAAACAATCATTATCAACTGGTAATTCATTAAATGTACTTGTACTTAAAATACTATTTTTTTCGTGTTTTCTATATAATTCTTGATAAATATATTCTGTAATGTGAGGTACAAATGGAGAATACATTTTTAATATTTCTTCAAGTACACTATATAAAGCTTTTTGTGCAGATTTTCTTGCATTTTCACCATATTTGTTATTTTCATTATATAATCTTTCTTTAACAATTTCTAAATAATTATCACACAAATCTTTCCAAAATAAGTTGTCAACTTCTTGTCTAGCAAGACCCATTTCGTAGTTTTCCATTTGTTTTTCATATTTTTCAAATGTAATATGACACTTAGATACAATCCACTTATCTATAGGAAGCATATCTATTTCCTCGCTTGGATCAAAATCTTGCAAGTGCATTTCAGCAAATTTTGATGAATTCCATAATTTATTTAAAAATCTTTTTGAACCTTCGATATCTTTTTCATCAAACCATGTATCTGTTCCTAATTTATTAGATGCAGTCCAATATCTTATCATATCTGCACCATACTTTTCTAATAATTCTGTAGGGGAAGATTTTGCATTGTTTTTAGACTTGCTAATTTTTTCTCCTTTTTTTGCTAGGACAAAACCTGAAACCATTAAATCTTTCCAAGGTACTTGTCCAGTATGATACAATGATTTGACAATTGAATAAAATGTCCATGTTCTAATAATTTCATGTGCATGACTTCTCATACTCATTGGGAAAATAAAATCTTGCTGATTATCTTCTCCATATTTCATATTAATAAATGGAGTCACTGATGAGGTTGCCCAAGTATCCATTACTGCTGGTTCTGCAATAAACTCTTTGCATCCGCATTTGCATATTTTATTTGTAGTGTGTTCCAATGGATTTATAGGTAATTGCTTATCGTCTGGCAACATTACATCTCCGCAATCTTTACAATACCATACTGGAAACGGTACTCCAAAATATCTTTGTCTTGATATACACCAATCCCATTTTAAATTATTTACCCAATCCAAATATCTATTTTTCATAGATTCAGGATGCCAATTAATTTCATCAGCTGCCTTGATTAATTCATCTTTTATTCCAAGAATATCTATATACCATTGTGGGGAATTAATAATTTCTATTTCATTTCCACATCTTTCATGGGTTTGAACAGAATGTTTTATTCTTTCACTTTTGTTTAACAATCCTTGTTTTTGTAACTCTTCTACAATTTTTAATCTAGCATCAAAAGTTTTCATTCCACCAATATATTCAATATCTTCTTGAATTGTTCCATCTGTTTTAATAACATTTTTGACTGGCAAATTATACTCCTTTTGCCACTCCATATCAGTTTGGTCTCCAAAAGTACAACACATAACTACACCTGTACCTTTATCAATTGCAACTTTTTCATCTGCTATAATAGGAACTTCATTACCATACAATGGAACTTCAGCTGTTTTTCCTATTAATGAACTATATCTTTCATCATTTGGATTAACAAAGATAGCAACACAACCGCCTAAAAATTCAGGTCTAGTTGTTGCTATTTCCAACGGTTTGCCATCTACATCAAAATTTATATAATTAAAGAATGTACTAACATCTTTACTTTCAAGTTCAGCTTGCGCAATTGAAGTTTGACAATTTGGACACCATAAAACAGGCATTTCTTTCCTATATGCTTTTCCTTTTTTTACTAAGTCAATAAATGAACGTTGTGAAACTTTTCTAGATAATTCATTTATTGTATCATACCCCAAATCCCAATCAGCACTTATTCCAAGTGATTTAAATAATTGTTGAAATTCTGATATATATTTATCTTTCGTAGCATTACATTTTTCTATAAATTCGCTTCTTGGTAAATCCTTTGCTAATATTCCTTCTTCTTTTTCAACTAATCTTTCAGTTGGTAATCCATTATCATCAAAACCAAATGGATAATATACATTTTCACCTTTTAATCTATGATATCTAACTAACATTTCTGATTGAGTAAATGAAAAAATATGACCGACATGTAATTTACCACTTACTGTTGGTGGTGGTGTGTCAACGGAATAAATTGGTCTGTTATCAGGACCCTTAAACTTAAATGCTTCAGTTTCTTCCCATAATTTTTGCATTTCTTTTTCATTTTCTATTCTAAATCTTTTATCTAACATAAGTACCTCCCTTATAAAGTTATAATATATTATATCACAAAACTATTATATGTCAACTTTTGTGACTTATTTTTTTAGAAATAATTTATAAAAGTTATAAAAGTTAAAGTATTTTTTTTATTTTTTGAACATTATTATAGATTTTCTTTAATGTTTCAATATTTATAGCTTGATTTTTATCACATAAAGCTTCTTCTGGTTTATCATGGACTTCTACCATAATACCATTGCATCCTGCAGCTACTGAAGCATAGCACATACTTTCAATCATATAATTATTCCCTGCTGAATGACTTGGATCAACCAATATTTTATAACTTGTATTTTTCTTTATGTACGGAATAGCCTGAATATCTAGCATATTCCTAGTTTCTGTTTCAAAACTCCTAACTCCTCTTTCACATAAAATAATATTATTATTACCACCTTGTTTAATATACTCACAAGCCATTAACCATTCATTATATGTAGCGGATAACCCTCTTTTTAACATTACCGGCTTATTAAATTTACCAACTTCTTTTAAAAGTTCATAATTATACATATTTCTACTACCTATTTGAATGATATCTATTTTGTCAGCATATTTCTTTACTTGCTCAATAGTTAACAACTCAGTAATTATAGGTAGCCCTGTTTCTTTTTTAGCCTCTAATAAATATTCTATTCCTTTGTCTTGAAGTCCTTGAAAAGACTTAGGATTTGTTCTAGGCTTAAATACTCCACCTCTTAGAACATCAACTCCAATTTCTTTTAATTCCTTAGCAATTCTTATAATTTGCTCTTTTGATTCAACAGCACAAGGTCCCGCAATAAATAAAAATTCTTTTTCCATCATTAGCAATCACCTCTGGATTCAAAAAAATTATCTATATATTCAATTATCAACTCTATTTTTTTATTATCCGTTTTAAATCTATTAGGAATTTCTTTTTGTATAGGCATTTTTGAACCTGCTCTCATTCCTTCTTCTAAAAATATTCCCATGATAGGATTTACTTCTAATACATATATTTTATTATCTTTCTTAGATTTGATCATATCTACTATTGTTGTAGTTATACCCAAAACATTAGCTGATTTTAATGCAATATCTATAAATTCTTGTGACACTTCTTTATCTAACATTTTGCCACCTGATGATATATTAGTTTTATATGTACCATTTTTTCCTCTACAATATGTTCCAACTACTTTATTATTAAAAATTTCTACACGATAATCATTTTCTTCAAAATCTATATATTTTTCTATATAATAATTATCAATATAGCTTTTTGTTGCAATATAAAAATCTAAAAATTGTTCATAATTATCTGTTTTAATTATTCCCTTCCCACCATGATTCGTTCTTGGCTTAATTATAATTGATTTCCATTCTTTTATTATTTCTTTCAAAAATTCTGGTTCAACGTGATTATTTATTAATATAGATGGTGGCACTAGAATATCATTATTTCTTAAAATCATATTAGCAACGGCTTTATCTTTGCATCTTATAAATGAATTGTAATTATTAAACACATGTACTCCCGATAATTCTATTAGTTTCAAAATATCATTTTGATATAAGTTCTGCTCATCTGCATTCATATGGTATAAAATATCCAAATCAGAAATACAGTAACCATCTTTTGAATAAATTTTGCTGTTTTTCATATAGCATTCTCTCATATCAAAATTGCTATACACTTCATATCCTTTTGAAGTTAATTCCGATACTAATTCTCTTTTTATATTAATTCCATTATCATTTTCATACAACCATATTCCTACTTTTTTCATAAATCCTCCAAATAAGTTTCTTCCTTTTTCTCTCTTTTTTTCAAACCTGACTTTGCATATTCAATTAATTTTTCTTTGGTGATATTTTTATTGTTCTTTAAATAATCCAAGATTTCAATCGAAGACATACTTACCCCCAAATTAAATGCCACAAGTTTAAAAATTTTGTCGATTTTTTGTGTACAATCAGTTCTTATCTCCAATGTCCCATATTTTGTCAATTCAACACTTTTATATGATCTAAAATTTTCAACATCTTCAATACTAGGTTTAATTATAACTTCTTTGTTATTCTTATCAATAGCACTAACCTCAGTTTTTTCGAAATATTCGTTTAAAAATATCTTTTCATTTAAAAGCAAAAATTCATTGCTTCTTTCTATAAAAAATAGATTTCTATTTAAATAATCATTAAATATATGTTCAACAGAAGAATATATACTATTTTTACCTACATTATTCGGACCAAAATTACTATTTTCCCACAAAAATTTCCTAGAATTAATTAAATTAGTTTCGGACATATAAGAATTAGCAAAAATATTATCTTTTAATTCTTCAATCTCTGTAAAAACATTCAATACATTTACTAAATTATCTTTTTCAACATTAATATGTGTCTGAATACTGCAACAATAAGCACAAAATTGTGAGTAAAGTATATTATCATTTTCATTTAAAAGAAGCCTTTCAATAACTTTATATCTATCTTGATTTAAACAATTTTTCTCTATAACTCTATAATTTGGATTAATTCCTGTATCACATAATTTGTAATGATGTTTTTTTAACCAAGTTTGGATATATTTATAATATTTTAAAAACTTTTTTTCCAAATCATAGACACTAATTTCTTTATTTAATGATAGTTCAATAGTATTGTAAGAGTATTCTAATGAGATTGTATCACCATTATTTAGATTTTTTACTGAGATTATATTTTTTTCATTATCATAATTATTAACTTCAAAATTTAATTCTAAAAAACTTTGAAATAAATCCTGAATTACTTTTTTTTCAATTATAAATGGCTTTTTTAAATTTATTATTGGCAATTCTATTTCTACACCAACATATTCAGATTTTCTTAATTTACTGAAAAATTTTTCATAAATTCTTTCTTTAAAATTCATAAATACCTCTTCTTCAATACTATATATTGATAATTATTTTCTTACCATATTAGCAGAATTACATTTCTTACAAACAGGCATTTTTTTCAAAATCTTAGCTCTTTCTGTTATGAAATCAATATCATCATTAACATTGCAAATTCTTGTTATATTTTCGAAGTCTTGAAAACATCCAATCATATCACCTTTAAAATTAACTGCTATACTAGTATCTCCTAATGGACAATAATTTGGATTTTCAAGCATTTTAGTTTTACCTTCATCCAAATATTCATCTTCAGAATAAGATATATTATATTTATTTACAAGATAACTTCTCATTTCATTTATATTTTGTTCTTGTGTATTTCCCCCTCTATTCCATAATGGAAATAAGTGAATATTATCAACACCATTTTGCTTGAAAAATTTAATTGTTTCTTCTAACGTAGGATATGTAATTTCTCCACCAACTAAATGTATATTTAATTTTTCAGGATTATATTTTACAAGTTTATCAATATTTTTCCAAATTTTATCATAATCTAATCCTCTATGTATTTGGTGAAAGGTCTTTTTATCTATTGAACTAACTGATAGTCTTAAAATATCTACATTATCCATACAACTTCTATAATTATTTTCAGTAAGTCCATCACTTGTTGTTACAATTGAAATTTTAGTTGCAACAGTTCTAAGTTTTCTTAATATTTCAATCAATTGTGGATGAAAAGTTGGTTCTCCTCTTCCCGATAAAGAAATTTCAAATAGATTATATTTTCCTATTTTTTTTATTAAACTATCAATCGTTTCTAGAGTAATATAACCAAACTCAGGCACATTATCCCTAGGGCACATACTACAATTAGCATCACAAAGCGAAGTAAGTTCTAAATTTAATAATCTTTCCATTATATTCCTCCTATCTTTTTAGGGTTCTATATAGTGTTTTACATTTTTCGCAATTTTGGCAATTTTTTATACAATTAGCTTTTTGCTCAAATAAGCCTTCTAATTGATCGTTTGGTAAATTTATAAATTGACTAAAGCCTTTATCTACTATTTCCACTAAATTACCATCAAATTTACCTGTAGAATAAGCATGAATCATTTTTAAAAGAGTTTCATCATCTGTAGTTCTACCAACTAATTTAAAGAAATTACTAACACCTTCGTATTTTGTTAAATCTTCAGGTCTAACAACATTATTAGTTAACATCAAATATGGATTATTTGTATATAAATTTGTGCAACTTAGTACGTAATCTATATCATACCCTTTTTTGTCAGCATGAGCTAAGGCATTTTGATGAAATCTCCTCCAAGGACAATTTCCTAAACAAGCTTCATTAACTAAAAGTTTTATTTGCGCGCTTTTTAAATTTTTCTTTATGTTTTTTAATAATTCTAAATCATAATTTATTGATGAAGATGGAACAACTATATCTGCACCCATGTCTTCATAATATAAAGCTCCTCTAACACTATTAATATCGCATATAATTGATGCAACAACTTCTAAATCTGTATTTTCTTTGGCCGCACTCATTAAAAATGGATGAGCAATAATCGCTGTATCAACTCCTATTTTATCTAAAGTTTTTAAATATTGCTTCGCTTTATTCCACCATTCTTTTTCTGATAATGGCGGTACATTACATGGAGAATTAAGTGTAACTGCTACCTCTGCTCCTTTATCGTGAATACTTTGAGCAATCTGTTCAAGTTTCCTTTCATCATCACTAAATTGAAATCTTCCACTACCTACCTCTTTTAAAAAACCTCCTGTATATAGTGTTCCAATTTTATTTTCTTTGTCATCAAACATTCTGTCTAACAATTCTAGATTTCCATTAAAACCGACTGATAATTTATAATTCATTTTAAACCTCCTAAATTTTAAGATTATTTATAGTTTCAAAAAAATAATCTATTTCATCAATTGTATTATAAAATTGTAAAGATACTCTTATGCCACCATCTTCAGATATTGATTTGTATAGTGGCTGACAACATTGATATCCTGCAGATACGCAAATATTTTTTGAGTCAGATAGTATTTTTGCAAGATAGTGTTTATTTAATTTTTTATTTTTTAATTTTATTGAAAAAACTGGTATGTGCGATTTATTTATTGAAAATAATGATTCTACTTTTTCTGATTCATTTAATTTTTTTATAAAATAATCATTTAATATTTTGTTTTGTTCTTTTATATAATCATATCCTATTGTTAAATAGTATCTAATTGCACTACTAAATCCTAATATACTTTCTATTTGAGGGGTTCCCGCCTCAAAGCAATAAGGAATTTCTTTATAATTTATATCATTCAAATCATTGATTTTTTCAACCATACCACCACCAAATTTTGGAATTCTACATTTTTTTAATATGCTTTTTTTGCCGTATATTACACCAAGTCCTGTCGGACCACACATTTTGTGAGCTGAAAAAGCAATAAAGTCACAATCTATTTTTTTTACATCTATGTCATTGTGGGGAACGAACTGACAACAATCTAATAAAATGAATGATTTATATTTGTGTACTATATCACATATTTCCTTAATCGGTTGTATATTTCCAGTAACGTTTGATACTGCAGTAATACTAACTAATTTTACTTTATTTTCTTTTAAAACTTTTTCCAAATACTCTAAATCTACTATTCCATTCTTTGCAGGAACAACAATTATATTTCCCTTTTCAACCCACGGCAATAAATTAGAATGATGTTCCAAAATTGAACTTACAATAATATCCTTTTTTCTTATATTAAGCATTGTTGAAATAAGATTTATGGAATCTGTACAATTTGAAGTAAAAATAACTTCACTTTCTGAACAATTTATCAAAGTTGATACCATACTTCTGCATTCATCAAGTTTTAATGAAACATATTCTGAATTTTTATAATCTCCTCTATATGCATTTGATGTATAAGAAGTGTAGTAATCATTAATTGTATTTATTACTATGTTTGGTTTTAGTGAAGTGGATGAATTATCAAAATACACAATTTCACTTTTTAATATTGGAAAATCTTTTCTAACATTTTTAATCATATTATATACCCCTCTTTAAAATTGTAAATTTACCTGACATTTCTGGAGCAATTTCTTCTACTTGTTTAAAACTTAATTTGATTTTTAAACCAAGGTTATTAATATCATCTACAATTTGGTTCTTCTCTAATTCACTTATAACTTCACCATTTTTAGTAATATATTTTAAAATATAAATATTATTACTTATTAAATAAAATTGATAAAACAATATATTAGGAGAATTTTTGTACATAACTTCATCCAACATAGAATATGAAACATTGTTTTCTAGTAAATCTTTTTCTCTACCAGCCATTTTTTCAACAATTCCTTTTTCTTTAAAATTTGAAACTTGTTCTGGTGTTGCTATAACCATATCTCCAACTCTATAATCTAATAAAGGCATATATTTATTTTTAAAACTATCTATTATAAGTGTATATAATTGTTTACTTTGATCTATTTCCAATAAACTTACATTTATAAAATCTTTGCATAAATTCATTTTTCCTTCTTTTTCTAAAAATACATATCCAAATTCTGTAGTTCCATATAAATTTAAAATTTCCGAATTTTTGAAATATTGTTGAATATATTTTTTTGTATTTTCTGTTACAAATTCATAACTTAAAGTAATTATTGAAGGATTATGAATTTTAGTTTTAATTTTAAATTTTTCTTTAAGGTATAGGAATACTGATAAATAAATTGGATCTGCATCAAAATAAAATGGTTTGAATAAGTTGATTTCCTTTATTATTTGCTTTATATCCTCCTTTGACCAAGTCCAAGGATTAAATGTATTATTTACATATAATGTATTGCCTATTATTCTTTTTTCCATAGGTGGTTTATCTATAAAACAAATTAAATTAGAGCACTGTGCAGTTGTAAATATAACTTTATGTAATTCTTTATCGAGATATTCTTTTAATTTTGGATTATTTGAATAGGTCCTAATGTATTCATCTTTCCACCAATTGGGTGTTCTTATTATTTCCATACGATCTGATGTTGTTCCTGATGTTGTTGCATATTCATAATCATCTGTTCCTGTAATACCAAAATTTTCTGGAAAATTGGTAACTATGTCTTTTTTTAATAGATATTTCCCCTTTTTATTCCTATATATTGGCAAATTTCTTATCTTATCTATTTCCATTTGACGCCTCCATTATAAACTCATTAATAACATCATTATATTTTTCTAAATTAGTTAAACATTTTTCAATATGCCCTTGAAACCCAAAAATAAAATTTTTATTATTGCTTTCTATTGATTCTATAACCCCATCACTTGACTTTGAACTAATAATTAAATTATCCCCCAATTGTTCTATTTGTTGATGATGAACAGAAGAAACAAAATATTTATCCGAGCAAATTATTTTCTTCAATTTAGTGTTATTTACAATATCTATTTCATGGTAGTTTATCCAACCATCTGATTCAATACTATGCTTTATTATTGCTTTTTCATCTATATTTCTTAGCGTGCCATTTTCTGCCACATTAATTAATTGTAATCCCCTACAAATTCCTAGAATAGGTTTTTGTTGTTTTTTACAACACCTATATATTTCTATTTCAAAAATATCTCTTAAATTTCCTGCTGCATTATTATCTTTATAACAGTTTTCAGATATATCTTCCCCACCAATTAACAACAAGCCGTCTATTTTGTCTAAAATGGTTTCTATATCATTTATACTATTATTAAAAGGAATGATTAATGGAATTCCTCCACCGTCAATAATCATATTTAAATAATCTAAATTAATATCATGAACTTTTTTTTGAAATGTACCTTTTGGTATATACTCAGAATTTGAAATAATTCCTATTATTGGTTTTCTCATTATTTTTATCGCTCCTTTATTACAATTTTTAAAAAATTAATCTACAATTAATATTATATCATTATTTTTTAATCGCAAATGTTGATTGACACTACTTTTTATTAAATTCTTTTATTTTTCTTTTGGCATAAGTTGTTTGTGCCTTATTAACCCAATCTTCTCTTGGTCCATATGATAAATCGTCAGTTACAATTCTTACTCTATCTTTATTATTTAAAGTATAATCAACTGGAACATATTCATCATTAACAAATACTCCTACCATTGTGTTTCCTACATCAGTATGTATTTTATAAGCAAAATCTATAGGTGTTGCCCCTTTTGGCAATTCAATTATATCGCCTTTTGTAGTATAAACATAAATTCTATCTGAAAATAATTCTATTTTTACTTGTTTTACAAACTCTTGATTATCTCCAAACATTGAATTTATTTCAGTTAATGATTTAAAAAATTGGAATTTTGCTCTTAAATCTTTTTGCATTACATCTCTAGCCTTTCCTTTTTCTACATCCCAATAAGCCGTTAAACCAAAAGATGCAACCTTGTCCATATCAAATGTTCTTATCTGAGTTTGAACTAAGCGATCATCAGGACCAAATATTGTTGTATGCAAACTTTGGTACATATTTGTTTTTGGATTACAAATATAATCTTTAAATTTGTCATTTATGGGGTGATAATTATGGTGAATCATACCAAGTGTGTAATAACAATTTGCAACTTCATCTACCATAATTTTTAAAGCCAGTAAATCATGAATATCTGATAACTTATGTCCTTCATTTAATCTTTTATAAATCCCATATATATTTTTAGTTCTAACTTTTATTTCGTTTGGAATATTTTTATCATTTAACAAAGTTTGAATTTTATAAAGCATTTCATTTAAACAACTCGAACTATCTTCTTCAAGTTTTAATTTTTTTTCTTCTATTTTTTTATACATATCTGCTTTTAAATATCTAAGTGATAAATCTTCTAGTTCACTTTTAATTCGATATGCTCCGATATAATATGCGAGTGGAACAAAAATTTCCATTGTTTCCAAAGCGTTTTCCTTTTGCTTAAATTCGCTTTTAAATTGAAGTGTTCTCATATTATGAAGTCTATCAGCTAATTTAATAATTATAATTCTAACATCTTCTGTTATACCAGTAATGATTTTTCTAGTATTTGCATAATTTTGATCTTGTTTAGAAGAAAAATTCATTTTAGACAATTTTGTAACTCCATCTACTAAATTTGCAACATTTTGATTAAAATCATGAGCAATATCCTCTTTTGTTATATTAGTGTCTTCTAAAGTATCATGCAATAATCCTGCACATATAGTATCTCTATCAGCATGCATTTCTGCTAAAATATAAGCAACATTTAATAGATGGCTTATATATGGTTCTCCACTTTGACGCATTTGATCCTTGTGTAGTTCATCAGCATAATCATATGCTCTTTTTACAATTTCAACCTCTTCTGGATTATACTCAATCAATTTATTAAGTAAATCATTTAAATTAACATTATTCACTTAAAACACCTCCAAATAACAAAAAACGGGCGACAAAAAATCAATTTAGATTTTTGTCACCGTTTTCAATAATGTTACATTATTTTTCAAAAAGCATGAGTAGTCAGTGTTAGTATAATTTTTATCTCTAGCACTCAATATAAAGAACCAATTACAATGTATTGATACATTTTTCATAGACATACTCCTCTCGAATATTTTTTTGTATTGTAATACTTTTCTCTAAAAAAGTCAACAATATTTTAAAAAAAACAGTCAAAAAAACAACAAAGTTGTTGTTTTTTTAATAAATAGCAAAAAAAAGACCTATTCTTCGGTCTTAAATAATAAACCAACATCAATTCCAAGAGCTACAGAAATATCATATAATGTTTGTACTGAAAAAGTATTTGCTACTTTATCAGATTCTATTTGTCTTATATAATCATGATTTAAATCTGTCTTCTCTGCTAACTCAGCTTAAGTCATTACATTAAACATCCTATACTTTTTTATATTATGTCTAATTACTGCATAAATATCAACTTTTTTCACATTACCACCATAATAATTATCTCATTTAAAATAAAATAAATATGTGAGTGAGCCACTTACAGGAAAAATGTGTTATAATATTGCTGAATCTATTTATTTCGATTCACAAGTAGCAATGACGGATCTACATTTAATCCTTTTGCAATCTTTTCTACCGTATCTATTGTTACTTTACGATTTGTTCTTTCAATTTCACCGATATAGTTGGTACTTAAATCTGATAGTACGGCTACAAAAAAGATTGACATTTACAATTTTTATTTGTTTGTTTTTTAAAACTTTGTTCTTTAGTATTTATTTAGGTTTGATTTTCCACTTTTGGAATATCCACAGGTGGATTTTGACCCTCTGGATTTTCTTTAGATTTTTCTAAATTATAAGGATGCTCGTAAATAATATAATTGTATTCAAAATATCCCTTTTCCCCTCTTATCTTTTCAATTATTAAATATCCATTGGCATTTAATTCTCCTAGTGTGTTTTTGATTGCTCCTTCTGATTCCTTACAAATAGCACATAGTCCATTTAAAGAGTAATCCCAATCATCTAGCAAGCTAACCATAAATAATAATAATCCTTTTGCCTTTAAAGAAAGATTTTTATCTATTAAATGATAGTTACTCATAATTGTATAATCTTTCGTTTTTTCTACTTTAAACACCATATTATCATCCATTCTTTATCATAAAAAAACAAGCATTATGATATTTATGCTTGTTTTTTATTTTATTTGATTTATTCTACTTCTTCTAAGTTTAATTCTATATTGTCAACATTATAATCTTTATCAATTGCCTTAATATTTAGATTTTCAATAAATAAAGTTGCTTTAAAATCTTTAATTGAAGCATTTATTGCATCTTCTAGTTCTTGATTTAAACTTAAATCTAAATTTCTAATTGGAGTTTTTAACGATACATTATTATTAGTTTTTTCTCCTCTTGCTTGACTTATGATATCAATTATAATATCACCATTTTTTATTTCATCAGAATAGTTGAACTCGAACTGTTTGATTTCAGTTAAATGGATTGATACTTTATTATGATATAATTCTTGAAATATCTCTTCTGTTATGAATGGGAAGAAAATACTAAAGTCTTGTAGTAATTTATATAAAATCATATAAACTGTTTTCTGTCCAGAATATCTTGCTTGTTCTCCAAATTCTTCTGGTCTGTATAATCTATGCTTTACAATCTCAATATAGTTATCACAAAAATTCCAGAAGAATTTTTCTAAATGATTTAGTGCTAATCCAACTTCATATTCATCTAAATATTTCAAAAATCCACTTTCCATTTCTTGATATTTTCCTAATATCCATTTATCAATATATTCAAAATCATTAAATTCTTTATCTTCATAATCAGATAAATGCATTTCTATAAACTTAGAAACATTCCATAACTTATTAACTAACTTACGTCCTCTTAATAATGTTTCTTCGCTAAATAACATGTCAGTTCCTAATCTTCCTGAGCCAGCCCAATAACGAATAACATCAGCAGAATATTGTTTTATTAAATCTAATGGTTCAACTTTACTATTGCCTTTACTTTTACTTATCTTTTCGCCCTTGCTAGCCATAACAAAACCAGAAATCATTACATTATCCCAAGGTCTAATTCCAAAATGATAAAAACTTTTTACAATTGTATAAAAATCCCAAGTTCTAATAATTTCAGAAGCATTTGTTCTAATACTCATCGGTTTTAAGAAAGACTCATTATTTTCTTTTTCACCAAATTTCATATTTATTAATGGTGTAACAGATGAGGTTGCCCAAGTATCCATAACATCAGTTTCTGGAATAAATTCTGTACATCCGCATTTTGGACACTTATCACAATGTGGTTGTTGTGATAATGGGTTAACAGGCAAATCTTCTTCACGTGCAAAAATTGCCTCTCCACAATCTTTACAATACCATACTGGAAACGGTACTCCAAAATATCTTTGTCTTGATATACACCAATCCCACATAATATTTTCTACCCATTCATTATAACGATTATGCATGTGGGATGGATGCCATTTGATTTCATTACCAATTTGCAAGAAATCCTCTTTATGATTCATTATATCGATAAACCATTGTTTCATAACAGAATATTCAACTTCTTTGCCACATCTTTCATGTGTTTGAACTTCATGTTCTAGTTCTTCTATTTTAACAATATAACCACCATTTTGTAAATCTTCAATAATTCTACTTCTTGCTTCCTTGATTTTCATTCCACCATAATTTGGTACTGAATCAATTATTCTACCATTATCAGTAAAAATATATTTTAATGGTAAATTATATTTTTTCCACCATTCAATATCAGTTTGATCACCGAAAGTACAACACATAACTACACCTGTACCTTTATCAATTGCAACTTTTTCATCAGCCATTATTGGAACTTCAACATCAATAACTGGAATATGTGCAGTTTTACCAATTAAATGCTTGTGTTCATCGTCGTTTGGATTAACAAAAACACAAACAATTGCTGGAAGCAATTCAGGTCTAGTTGTTGCGATTGTAAATTCTTCTCCATCTTCTACTGTTTTAAAATTAACATAATTAAATGTTGTTTTTATTGTTTTTGTTTCTAACTCCGCCTGTGCTATTGAAGTTAAACACTCATTACACCATAATGCAGGACTTTCCTTGTGATAGCAATGACCCTTCTTTATCAAATCTAAAAATGACAATTGACTAATTTTTATTGTAGAAGGGCTTACTGTTTTATAATGAATATCCCAATCTGTACTAACTCCCATTTTACTAAACAATTCTTGAAATTCTTCTTCATATTTGTCAGTTGTCTCATAACATAATTTTGAGAATGCTTCTCTACCAATTTCATGAGCTTTTTTACCTTGTTCTTTTTCTACCAATCTTTCACTTGGCAAACCGTTATCATCAAAACCGAATGGATAAAAAACATTATATCCCCTCAATCTTTTATATCTAGCAATCATTTCAGTTTGCGAATATGAGAAAATATGACCAATATGAATTTTACCATTAACTGTTGGTGGTGGTGTATCTATTGAAAAAACTTTTCTATTATCTTTATTAAATTTATATACCTTATTGTCATTCCAATATTCTAACCATTTTGCTTCTTTTTCTAATGCATTATATTTTTTATCTAACATATACTATTTTCCTCTCTTTTCTCTTAATAATTCTTAATAGGAATACCCTAACGAACCCTTTATTTTCAACATATTTTTCAATTTTGTACCAAAAGGTGTCCTTTTAACAACCCCTGTACCAAATTCCAGATCAGCATGGTCATCTCCAACTATCGGAATAAGCTTACCCAAAATAGGAAGAACTACCCTCTAACAAATACTTAATATGATAGAAAGCCCCCTCTATATCCTTGTAAATAACCTCTCCTTAGAATAATCCAAACTAAGACCCATCTTCGCCCACTGTTTGTGAATATTATCCGCATACTCATCTTTCCAAGCACCAGCATGTTCTAACCACTCTTCTCTATAAGTCCCACGCTTACTACTCCTCTTCTTCATAGCCATTATACCAAAACTTTTCTATTCAAATAATTAGATAAGACTCCTGCAATCTGCTTCATAAAAGCTTCCACATTCTTATCACCAAAGGTCAAACTATTAAGAATCTTACCAATATAATTCTCATTAATAAGAACCTCATAACTGTACCTGTAATTAAGGGCAAATATACTAGACAAAACCACTAAAACCTCATCTGCATTATTGTCCGCTAGCCTAATATCCACTTCCTCAAAACCCCTAAATTTCTCATATACACCCCCACTAGGGTAACTATCAATTCTCGTATCAATATAAGGATAATTAATAACCATCCTAAAACTATCAATCTTGTGAGCATCCTTAATAACCTTACAATAACTCTTCATCTTATTATCAATATTACTAGGAAGACCAATCTTATTATGAGCATAAATAGCCACCTTAATAAAATTATCATATTTAGTATCAGGAGTAATCCTTCTAAGAAGACCACCCTCAAAAAGAATCTCTATACTCTTCATCGAATAATCATTAGACATATCCTCAACCATATAATAATTTGTACCAGTATCAAAGCCACCAATATCGTGAAATAGGGCAATAAGTTCGCAGACCACAATCTCTTCTTCATTAAAAATATCCAAACTACTAGCAATATCCCTCGCTAAATCCATAGATTTAAGACTGTGGAAATATCTAGCCTTAACATTCATATTATTCATATCAAATTTTTTAACATACATCTCAAAATACTTCAATAATCTACTACTCTTCATATCACTTCGCCCCTTAATGAACTTCTTTAATTAAGTATATAATAAAATTAACAATTTGTAAATAAAAATTCGTAAAAATTTTTCAAAATTTCATACATTCATTACAATTTAAGAGGGCACTATCGTGGGCAAGGATATAGATTATAAGTAATAACAAACTATTCCTCACTATCTAAAAGCCAGCTAATAATATTCCTAACCTTAATACCATTATAATCATTATTAATACTCTTATCCATAGATAAAATGAATTTTCATCTCCAATTACATATTAACACAAAATGACCAAAATCATCAAGATTTACTTGCAAATATCCTTATATAAAGCTATAATAAATGTAGTTATAATTACTACTATTAGAAAGGAAAAAATAATAATGAATAAAAAGAAATCCTCGGTCCAAAAAAACACCAATCAAAATAACGAACAAAAAACTATAAAACAAAAAGTTTCATATAAAGACCCTCAACTTAAAGACATTATAGATAATTTTAATGAAATTAAAGAATATAGCAAAAAGTATAAGATATAAGTTATAACACATCTTATACTTTTCTTTTATCAAAGTCCCTGCTCACGATAGTGCCATTATCCCTGACACTTCGGACAATAATACGTTCCTCTTCCTCCAACCACTATCTTCTCAATAACACATCCGCACTTTGGACACTTCTCCCCATCCCTATTATGAACAGAAAGTTCATTCTGAAACAACCCGTGTACTCCATCTACTGAAGAATAACTCCTTATCGTGCTACCACCCTCTTCAATAGCCTTACTAAGAATAATCCTACTATTACAAATAATATCCCCAATCTCCTTTAAAGACAAAGTCCCTGCACTCTTTAACGGATTAATACCACTCATAAATAAAATCTCATTAGCATAAATATTCCCAATTCCGGCAATAATACTCTGGTCAAGTAACACCGTCTTAATCGGCACTCTCTTACCCCTAAACTTCTCCACTAAATAATTAACATCCATACCCTCATCAAAAGGCTCTAATCCCAAAAGAGGAAGAGGCCCCCTCTTATAAATATCACCCTTTTCAATAAGAAGCATCTTTCCAAATTTCCTCGTATCATCATACCTAAAAGAAACATCACCCAAATCAAAGATAACATGCTCGTGCTTACTCCGAGCTACATTCCTATCCCTAAAGAAGAACTTACCCTCCATTCTAAGATGACTAAATAAATAATAATCATCCAAAACAAACATAAGCCACTTCCCTCTTCTCATAATATCCCGAATAACCTGCCCCCTAATTTCCTCTTTAAACTTACTAGGACTAGGATACTCAATAATACCATTATAAAAAATACTAACTCCCTCTATCCTTTTACCAACTAATCTTGGCAAAAGACTCCTTCTAACAGTCTCAACTTCTGGTAATTCAGGCATCACAATCACCTCTACTTCTTTCTATATAATATATACCCTACTTCGCCTCATACCAATTCTTTCCATAATTAATATCAACCCTTAAAGGAACACTAAGCTTATACACATTCTCCATTTCCTCTCTAATAATACCCGTAACCACTTCTATCTCACTACAAAGAACATTAAAAATAAGCTCATCGTGGACTTGCAAAAGCATCTTACTCCTAATACCCTCTTCTCTAAATCTCCTGTCAATATTAATCATAGCCATCTTCAAAATATCGGCCGCACTACCCTGCACCTTCGTATTAAGAGCAATCCTCTCACCCATACTCCTAATCATCCGGTTGCTACTACTAAGTTCCGTAATAACCCTCTTTCTGTTCATAATCGTCTTCACATAACCAAGCCGATATGCATCCTCAATTTCCCTATTCATATATTCCTTTATACCAGGGTAAGTTTCAAAATACCTTTTCATAAAGTCTTTAGCTTCGCTGATACTAATACCCAAATCTTCCGATAACCCATAGCTACTAATACCATATAAAATTCCAAAATTAACAGCCTTAGCAACCCTTCTCTTACTCTTGTCCACTTCATCTTTGCTAATACCAAAAATATCCTCAGCTGTCTTACTATGAATATCCATATCATTCTTAAAAGCATCCATTAAAGCATCTACCTTTGCAAAATGCGTAAATACCCTAAGCTCTATTTGCGAATAATCAGAAGAAAGAATAACACTATTATCTTCAGCTACAAAAGCCTTTCTAATAAGTCTTCCATATTCACTTTTAATAGGAATATTCTGTAAATTAGGTTCTACGGAACTAAGTCTGCCCGTTCTTGTTAAAGTCTGAGTATAAATAGTATGAATTTTACCATCCTCACTAATTAAATTAGATAATCCCTCTAAATAAGTAGAATAAAGTTTAGATAATAATCTATGTTCAAGTATCAATCTAACTATTTCATAATCATCACTAAGTTTACTTAATACACTAATATCCGTAACATATCCACTCTTGTTCTTTTTTCCGTGGGGAAGCCCTAACTTTTCAAATAAAACATCTCCCACTTGCTTAGGTGAAGAAAGATTAAACTCACATCCAGCTAGGTTGTAAATATTACTAGCAAGAACCCCGATCTTATCACTAATCTCCTTCTTCATATCACTTAATATACTATCATCCACTCTAATACCCTCAAGTTCCATACTAGCAAGAACTCTCGATAAAGGAGCCTCTACATTACTATATAACTCATATACATAACTTTCTTTAAGATTATCCATAAGACCATTTTTAGCCTTAAATATAAAACTAGCCTTTTCACTAACAATAGATATAGTTTCTTCATCACTGAAATTATTCTTGGCTCGCGTTAGCGGAATATCATAATCTAAACTATTAGCAAGAACTGCCACATCATCCTTAACATTATAATTAAGTAAGTAGGCCGCAAGTGATATATCAAACACATTTTCTGGAAGGACATATCCCCTTTTATATAAAAGAACATACACCTTTTTATAGTCGTAAACTGCATCTATGTAAGGAATAATATCATTAAGCCCATCAAGGTTTTCACCCCTATATACATAATTACATTTATCATTATAAATTCCAATATGAGTAATATTAGCCCTATGATAATTAGTACAATCTGTCTCAATATATAAACTGCACCAACTACTTACCTTAACATCACAAAGACTATTAACAACCACAACCGGAATATCATTCTTACGCTTCTCATTCACAGCCCCATCTAACTTCTTCAAAAGAGAATAAAATTCAAGTTTACGATACATCGTAGATAATCCTTCTACATCTACTAGATTATACTTAATCACCTCAAAATCCCTATCAATCGGCACATCCTTATATATTGTCGCTAGTTCATAACTAAAATAAGCATCCTCTTTTCCATTTATAAGTTTTTCCCTAAGGGCCCCTTTAATATTATCAATATTTTCATAAATATTATCCAAAGTCTTGTACTCTTTTAGTAGTTTTAAAGCCCCTACTTCTCCTATTCCTTTTACTCCCTTAATATTATCAGAAGGATCTCCCATTAAGGCCTTTAAATCTATCATTCTAATAGGTTCTATTCCATATTTATCCATAAAAGTCTCTCTGTTCATAAGAATAGAATCCTTTGTTTTTAACTGTTTAACTACTACTTTATCACTAATAAGTTGTAATAAATCTTTATCACTACTAACAATAACAGCTTCCATATCAGTAGTATTATCTACCATTTTAGCAAATGTCCCTATTATATCATCAGCTTCATATCCAGCACATTCTATATATTTAATACCCATATAAGTAAGAATTTCTTTAGCAACAGGAAATTGCTGTAATAATTCTTCAGGTGGTTTATCCCTTTCTCCTTTATAGTCTTTAAACTTTTCGTGTCTAAAAGTCTTTCCTACATCAAATGCAACCATTATATATTCTGGTTTCTCCTCTGCTACTACCTTATTTATCATATTAACTAAACTATAAATAGCATTAGTTGGAAAGCCATCCTTAGTTCTCATAAATCCATCATTATGACTAGTAGCATAATACCCCCTAAATAATAAATTATTGCCATCTACAAGTACTACTTTTTTCATATTTATTTATCTCTCTTTCTTTAACATATCTAAAACAATTATAACATCTATCCCCTTATAAGTAAAGAAAAAAACAAAGAAACATTAAACGTATCTTTGTATTATTATTTAGTAATCTGATAGGGGTCACTTTCTGTTCCAGTACCAGAAGTAATGACAACATCTTTATCTAGATAGAAGGTAGGACGGACAGAAAAGGTATCAGTAGTATCAGTAAAGTCTACAGCACCACCATAAGAAAGCGCAGAAGCATTACTAGAATTATCCGAATACGGCATCATTAACCATTCATTCATTCCAACGAAAAGCCAATTCTTTTTATAGCATTCTCTATCATAATTATATAAATTAGTTTCGCCCGAACAAAGCCTTCCAGCCGCATATCCATAGTCACTTGGATACATTAAACCTACTTTGCCTATCCAAGTTAATGGTCTTGAATTATCAGTTCCATAAACTTTTGTTCTTCTTTCATCTATATATATAAAATCTGGCGTCATTTCAGACGTATTTTCTCCTCCTAAATAAAATAAACTTTTATTTATATAGCCCTGTACAATATTATTTAAAGCATAAGAGTTAGATGTATTCAAAAAATCATTATTTAATATTTTCATTAAACTACTTCCACTAGAAGTGTTAATACTTAATCTACCGCTTGTCGGAGTTGCCCATATATTAGTACCTTCATTATTCCAAGCAAAACTAGTTGTACTATTGTTTGAAAAAAGTGTTGCTTTTATTATTTTTATTAATTGTGCTCCAGCATTTTCTTCATATATACTTCCTATTATTCTATATAAGTATTTATCAGGACAGGTACTTCTGCCTTCCATATCCAAGCATATATAATTATTAGGATTAGGTCCATAATATCTATAATCAATACTAGATTTTATATTACTGCCTGTAGCACTTTCATCCCCTCTAATACCACCTCCACTAACCTTGCGCACTCCACTTCCATTATCACCATGGGTGTAATCACATAAACTTTTAATATAAAGAGAAGCATTGTTATTAGGTATCAATGTCTGCTCACTTCCAAGTATTAACTCCCCCCCGTTAACATAACCAGCTACCGACCCTATCTTAAATGTAACAGCACTATCACTAGTATTAGTCACTTCTATATTTAAAGTAATATTTCCATCTTTATCTACTTTACCTGTACTTTTTCCTGTGCTTTTAGTTGTATACCATATAACAAATCCATCCGGTTCATAACTTGGACTTACCATTTCATAATATACACTATAACTTATCTTAGCATTATT
>UMGV01042703.1_pt1 | contig 23418 bp, 18 predicted proteins | sample 1965361 | NCBI WGS metagenome assembly UMGV01 (sample SAMEA4836081, study PRJEB28245) | human gut metagenome | biome: gut microbiome; material: fecal sample | place: Denmark | collected 2008
ATCAACAACAACTCGATTAGATATATACTTTGAAACAGGTTCTTTTATTATTATAAATGTTATTATTGTTATTATTAGTACTATAACTCCTATTATTAACCCCTGAAAACTTAGATTTTTCAATATGTTTTTTTTACTAGCACCTAATGTCAATAATATCTTGTTTTGCTTATTAGTCTCATCAAACAATATCAATAAATAATTAGTAAATAGTCCTATTGATAATAGTGATAACGCAAACGATAAAATTAGAACAATTACTAATACATTATCTAAAACATTTCTTATTTTATCAACCTTAATTGTATAAATGTTACAATAATCATATCCATTTTCTCTTAATTTTGTAATATCACTTTTATCAAAACTAATAACAAATCTTCGATATGGAAAGGCTTGAAGTTCGCTACGCAACTTGCTAGTAGTAGCATCATTAACAAAAAACTTTCCTTTACTATTTTCTGTATACCCTACTATCTTAAGTTCTACCTTTTTTTCTTTAGCCCTGCAATTTATACCATATTCGATATTAATAGGAAATATATCATCGTTTTTAAAATATTCATCAATAAGTTCTTCCATTGCTAATTCATAGAAATAATAATAATTCTTTTCATCTTCAATATCTTTATTATTAATAATATACTCTAAATACTTACTACCAGTAGGAAATCTTCTATCTCCTGCTTCATATAAAGCTGCGTGTTCTTTAAAAACAGCTTTTTCCATATTGTTTTCTATTTTTAATCGATATTCATAAATAATATCTAAATCTACAATTGCCTCATTATCAAGCAATTCAGTTTTTTCATCATCAAAATAAACTATATTTGTCAAATCCGTATAATTATTAATAAAACCAGCTTTGTTACTACTTTTCAAGTCTTCATATAACAAGTCTTTACTAAAATTTTGCAATGTGTAAGTGATTTTTGATATGTTAGTATTATTAATATCAAGTTTTTCGTTATTTACGCCACTATAAACAAACAATATATCATTTAAGCTCCAATACATGCTTTCATAAATTCTATTACTATCACAAAAATCACTCTTAATGATACCTACTATTTCAAATTCATAGTTTTCGTCCCTAATACGCTTACCTATTATATCTTGATAATCGCTAATAAAACAGATGTTATTATCATACTGATAACCATATTTTTTGTATTCAAGGAATATATTTTCAGATAATACAACTTCATCACTTGAAATAGGTAATCTACCATAAAGCATTTCTAACTTTAAATCATTAAAGATAGTTTCATTTATTTCCATAAAACTAGCATATTCTTTGCTAGCAGTTCCATCTAGAAACATATCTGAATATATAAATGACCTATCGTAAAAAATGGGATAAGCATTAATTCCTATTTCTTCTAATTTTTTAATGTCATCTTTTGACAAATCATAACCAAGCGCAGTATTTCCATAGTAAATATTAATATTATATGGTGTTTCTATACCGCTAATCATAGAATGTGTAAATCCATCTTCTTCCATTTTACTTAAAATAAAATCTGTTTTATCAAAAAGTGTAGCAGATAAAACTATACTCAACATAGAAAAAGATATACTAGATACTAATATCATTAAAATAAGTCTTTTTACTTTTAATCTTAAATTCTTTATTCCTAATTTTAACGCTTTTAGATTACTTAAACCTTTACTTTTAGTATTTATTTCTAGTCTTTTTTCTTCCTTAATAGTATCAGTATTAATATTTCCTATTACTTCTTTTATCTTGCCTTCTTCTATTCTTACTATTATATCTCCATATTCTTTTGCATACTCTTCATTATGACTTACTACTATTACTAAATGGTCTTTTGATATCTCTTTTAGTATATCTAATATCTGTCTCCCTGTTTTATTATCCAATGCCCCTGTTGGTTCATCTGCTAATATTAATCTTGGTTTTTTTATTAAAGCTCTCGCTATTGTTACTCTTTGTTTTTCTCCTCCTGAAAGTTCATTAATCATTTTCTTTTCATATCCACTTAAATTAACTTTCTTTAAGTTTTCTTTTATTTCTAAATCATTAATTTTCTTTCCTTGGAGTTCATAACTTAATGCTATATTATCATATACATCAAATTCTTCTATTAGATTATACTCTTGAAATATAAAACCTATTTCTCTACTTCTATATACATTTGCTTCTGTTTCACTCAATTTACTTATATCTATTCCATCTACTATTATTTTACCTTCATCAAATGTATCTAATTTCCCTATTAGATTTAAAAGTGTTGTCTTTCCACTTCCTGTTTCTCCTAATATAAAACACATTCCTTTATCTGGTAAATCTAAATTAATATTATCAAGTGCTACTTTTTTCTCTTTTCTTTTTGAAATATATACTTTCTTTACCTTTTTTATTTCTATCATTTCTAACCCCTTTTTTTTAACTAAATATCACTTACAACATATTCAAAATTTTAAGTTATAAAAATTTATGGCTTGTAATTTGCAATCTCTTAAAAAGATATCTTACAAGTATTAATTTATATTGTTACTTTTTAATATAAAAAATATGTACTGATGACTATCATAATCTAATAGCATTCAGTTTAATTGAATAAATAAATGATAAAAAATAAAATTGGAGTTGTAGTTATTATTATTTTCATAAATAATCTTCTTCCTATTAACGTACTCTAATTCTAACATTTTTTACAATTTTTGTCAATTTTTAAAAAAGGATGTGATTTTATATTATAAATTTGCATAAAAAAAGTCAAAACCTATACCAGTTTTGACTAATTTGTTGCAAATAAATTGCCGAGCTTGAATTTCTAATTTTTTTCATTGGAAAATTCAATCTGTATTCAGCGACGCATCGCCTTTCCACCTTTGCAATTATTATACATCGTTTTTTTATAAATGTTAACATTTTTTATTTTTTTATAAAGTATAAATATAACAATGCATTAATACTATGCATATTTTTATTTAATCTAATAACATATTTCTTTGTTATAAAAAGAGCTATTAACCAATAGCTCCATTCATTTCTAGTTTTATTAATTGATTTAGTTCTATCGCATATTCCATTGGAAGTTCTTTTGAGAATGGTTCAATAAATCCCATAACTATCATTTCTAAAGCTTGAGATTCTGTCAATCCTCTACTCATCAAATAGAATAATTGATCTTCACTTACTTTTGATACTGTTGCTTCATGTTCAATTCTTGCTTTTTGATTTTGCACAAAATTAAATGGAATAGTATCACTCTTAGATTTATCATCCAAAATTATTGTATCACACTCTACATGGCTTCTTGCTCCAATAGCATTTACTCCATGTTTAACAGTTCCACGATAATTTACCACTCCGCCACCACGACAAATTGATTTTGAAATAATCGTACTAGTAGTATTAGGAGCAAGGTGAATCATTTTAGCTCCTGTATCTTGAAATTGTCCACTTCCAGCAAATGCAATAGAAATTGTAGTTCCTTTTGCACCTTCACCTTTAAGGATACATGCTGGATATTTCATATTTAACATTGATCCAATATTTCCATCAATCCATTCCATATGAGCAAATGATTCGCATAAGGCACGTTTTGTTACTAAGTTGACAATATTGTTAGACCAATTTTGAACTGTAGAATATCTACAATATCCTCTGTCTTTAATATATATCTCGACTACAGCTGCATGCAAAGAATCTTTTGAATATATTGGGGCAGTACATCCTTCAACATAATTCAAACTTGCACCTTCATCAACGATTATTAATGTTCTTTCAAATTGACCCATTTGTTCAGAATTTATTCTAAAATATGATTGCAATGGTTTATCTAGTTTAACACCTTTAGGAACATATATAAATGATCCACCACTCCATACAGCAGAATTTAAAGCTGCATACTTGTTATCACTATAAGGAACAACTTTACCAAAATATTCTTTTACTAAATCTGGATACAATCTAACTGCTGTATCAGTATCACAGAATAATACACCTAAACTTTCTAATTCCTTTAAAGTATTATGATATACTACTTCTGATTCAAACTGTGTTGACACACCAGCTAAATATTTCTTTTCTGCTTCTGGTATTCCTAATTTATCAAATGTGTCTTTGATCTTTTCAGGAACCTCATTCCAATCCTTTTCAACCTTTTTGCTTGATTTTATATAATATGTATAATCATCAAAATCAATAAAATCTAGGTTAGGTCCAAAATCAGGTTGAGGCATTTCCACAAACTTTTTATAGGCTTTTTTTCTAAACTCTAGCATCCAATCAGGTTCATTTTTAAATTTAGAAATTGCTTCAACAACCTCTAAGCTCAAACCTTTACCTGTGTTAAAGATATCATCAGTTTCAGTTTTAAAACCGTATTTATAATCACCTATTATTTTTTCAATTTTCTTATTGTTATCATTATTCATCATGTTCACCATTAAGTAGCTTTTCTAAAGCTTTCCAAGAAATAGTTGCACACTTAATACGAGCTGGAAATTTACTAACCCCCTCATAGACAAGTGCTTCTTCTAATTCTTCTTCATCTTCAATTTTTTCACCTTTCATCATTGAAAAGTATTTATTGATAATATCTTTTGCTTCATCAACAGTTTTTCCACTTAAAACTTCAGTCAATACACTGGCGCTAGAGCAACAAATAGAACATCCTTGCCCATTGTGACGAACTTCTTTTATTACGCCGTTTTCAATGTTTGCTTCAATTGTTATGTCATCTCCACAAGATGGATTTTTCAAATGAATATGTGGGTACCCTTTTAATCCTTTATTACGAGGATTTTTATAATGATCCATTATTACTTGACGATATAAGTTCTCAATATTATTCATTGTTTTCACCTTCAAACTGACTAAAAAACTCTATGCATTCTTTTACTCTTTCTACAAATTTATCCACATCATTATAATCATTATAAATATAAAATGAGCCTCGAAGTGTTCCAACAACCCCTAACCATTTTGTTATTAATTGAGCACAATGATGTCCAGCTCTTAAGCAAATGTTTGCTTCATCAAAGATTGTTGAGGCATCATGAGGATGTACTCCTTTGATATTAAAAGCAAGTATTGCTAATTCGCTTGTTTTATTATATATTTCTATTCCTTTTATATCTTTTAATTTATCTAAAGCATATTGATGTAGAGTATGGCAATGTTCATTAATATTATCAAAGCCTAAACTTTCAATAAAGTCAATAGCTTCTCCTAATCCAATAACCTCAGCGATTGCTGGTGTACCAGTTTCAAATCTGAACGGGATATCTTTTACAGTTACACAATCTAAGCATACCTCATCATTCATATCTCCACCATATTCTAATGGTTCTAATTTTTCTAATATTTCCTTTTTACCATACAATACTCCAACGCCTGTTGGTCCCATCATTTTGTGTGATGAAAAAGCTAAAAAGTCGCAATCAAGTTTTTTAACATCGATTTTAAAGTGAGCTACAGCTTGAGCGGCATCAACGATAACTTTTGCACCAACTTCATGAGATAATTTAATAATCTCTTCAATTGGTGTGACATATCCCATAACATTAGAAACGTATGTCAACGCTACTACCTTAACGTTTTCGTCTAAAGCTTGCTTAAAAGCATCAATTGTAATTCTTCCTTCTTCATTAAGTTTAACATAACGAAGAGTAGCTTTCTTTCTTTCACATAGTTTCATCCAAGGTAAAACTGAACTATGATGTTCAAGTTCACTAGTAATGACAACGTCTCCTTCTTTTAAATACTTTTCTCCATATGTTAAAGCAATAAAGTTTAAGGCTTCACTTACATTTCTTTTAAATACAATTTCAGAAAAACTAGCATTTAAAAATTTACTTACCTTTTCTCTAGCTTCATCATATGCTTCTGTTGCTTCATAACTTAGTCTATAGACGCCTCTGTGAATATTAACACCATACTTCTCATAATATTCATTCATTTTGTCTAAGACACATTTTGGTTTTAATGACGTAGCACCAGTATCCAAATATACTAAATCAGGATGATTTTGATATATTGGAAACATCTCACGAATTTTTTTTACATCAAACATTTTCTTCACCCTTTTTATAAAACCTTTTTTATCCAATCTAAACTATAAGACTTCACACTTTCATCTTTTAGTTCATTAATAAAAGGATGAATAAACCCTTCAACAATCAATCTTTCACTATTTTCTCTAGTAAGTCCTCTACTCATTAAGTAATATAACTCTTCTTCATCTATTGCTCCAATTGATGCTCCATGACTTGCCATACAATCATACTCATCAATTACAAGCCAAGGATTAGCACTAATTTGAGATGTTTCATCTAACAAAATTCCTTTTGTTTTTTGATTTAAATTTGTACCATTAGAACCTTTCAAAATTGTTCCATTAGTGTTCATATGAATAACAGAGTTATTCTTACTTATACAATAATTATGCATTTCAGAAGAACTGTTACGAACACTATGAATAGTATTGAAATTGAAAATTTGACTCTTACCACTACTATTAATAACAATATCTAAAGAATCAATTTTGCTATTTTCTGCTAACAAATCAAATTCTTGATTATATAAAACATCAGACAAAATTGCAGTTATATTCTTATTTTCAATATATGCACCTTCATATATCTCTGTCTTGACATTTATCCTAATATTAGACGCATTTTCGCTTTTCTTAAAACTTAAATATTCTAATTTACTATTTTCCTTACAAGTAATATTGATATTAATCAAAACATCACTTTTGATTTCATAAAATATTTCTTCTAAATGAACCACTTTATCTTTATCAATTACTAAATTAATATTTGTATCTTTATCAATAAAATGAATTACCTTAAGATTCATTGACTCACTGATATTTAAACTTGCGCCACTGCTTTCAACTATTTCACCGTTTTTTAAGATTATATAGTCACTATCTTTAACTATATCTTTCAAAGAATCAACCATTTTTAACATCTTATTTTGCCTCTGTTTTTTTCTTAATTGCGCAGCTACCTAAAACAACATGTTGTTTTCTTTCTTCTTCTTCGTCTTCAAGTCCTAATTCTTCTTTCAACCAATCATAACCTAAAGCATCAATCTTAGCTATTAACTCTTTTCCACCTGTTTTAACTATTCTACCATTCATCATAATATGAACATAATCAACATTAATATAGTCTAATAGTCTTTCATAGTGAGTAATAATTAATGCCCCAAAATCATCACCACGCATATTATTAACATTTTCACCAACTACTTTTAAGGCATCAACATCAAGTCCAGAATCAATTTCATCTAAAATAGCAAAATTTGGTTTTAACATTTTCATTTGTAAAATTTCATTACGTTTCTTTTCCCCACCACTGAAACCTTCATTTAGATATCTATGTGGAAGATCGCTTCTCATCTTCAAATCGCTTACAGCTTTATCCAAAGACTTGATAAACTTAAACAAAGATACATGTTCATCTTCACCTAATCTTGCTTGCATTGCTGTTTTTATAAAATCAGAATTAGTAACACCACTAATTTCATTAGGATATTGCATTGCTAAAAATATACCTTTTCTACTTCTTTCATCAACTTTCATATCTAAAAGATTTTCGCCATCTAAAGTTATTGTTCCATCAGTAACTTCATATTTATAGTGTCCCATTATAGTTGATGCTAAAGTACTCTTACCAGTACCATTAGGTCCCATTATTGCGTGCATTTCTCCAGTTTTTATAGTTAAATCAACGCCTTTTAAAATTTCTTTTCCTTCCACACTAACATGTAAATTTTTAATCTCTAATACTTTTGCCATTTTCTTCACCTTATTTGTTATTATATTTTATTGTTTAAGTAAATAATAGTTTTATATTTCTATTATAACAGATTTTATTTTTTTTGCATTAAATATGCTAATTTTTTTATATTAAAAATCTACCATAAAAATGGTAGAAGTATTTTAGAGTATATGTATTTTTAAAATTTGTCTACCCACTCATCAAAATATGCTACAACATCATCATATGCTAATGAATCAGATGTAGCTTGCAAAATCTCTTCACGAACATGTTGATAATTTTTATCCCAATCATTCAAATTAACATCTTTTGAATTTTCATCATAATGATAAGTATTATAACAAATTATCATTATCATCTCTTCAACCAGATCATCACACAAAGTTTTTATTTCTTCTTGCATATCGTGCAATTCTTTGTTTTTTTCATTCCATTCTTTAAAGAAATCTTTAGCCGCATTATCAGTCTTTTTATAGCTTATAATTGCTAAAACTAAAAGTGCTAAACAAATAGCATATAAACCGCCAATTAAATATTCATTCTTTAGCCCACCTAAAATAAAGTAAACTGTTAAAACCACAAGCAAGCATATGCATATACCAATTAAATATATCTTATTTTTAATTCTTTTTTTAGTTTGATCAAAAATTGGCCAATATGCTTCACTTACTGCTTTGTAATCCACAGCGTATTTATCTTTTAAGTTGTGTAGTCTTACTACTTGTTCTTTGTATTTTTCATTTCTTTTTATTTCTTTATGACTATTTTGCATAATTATCACCTATACTATTTTATCATAAAAAATAAAAATGTAAATCGTTTTAAGAAAAAACAACTAACATCGTTCCAACAATTAAGACAATTAATCCTATTATTGTCATTATGGTTAGTTTTTCTTTCAAAAAAATTACTGAAATAAAAGTAGAGAAAACTATACTAAACCTATCTATTGCTACAACCTTAATAACTGTTCCTTTTTTAAGGGCCAGAAAATAAAAAACCCATGTAAAGAATGTTGCAAAAGATGCCAAAGCAATATACTTCCATTCCCTTGGCGATATATCTTTTATGTTTTTTCCTTTATTCATAAATAATATTAAAATCCATAGAAGTATAAATACCATACTTGTTCTTAAGCCTGTTACCAAAGTTGAATCTAAATTCTTTAAACCAACTTTCATAAAAATCGTCATCAAACTAGCAAATAAACTAGATAAAATTGCAAATATTAACCACATAAAATCACCACTATTAAATTACTAGTACTTATTATTTCCAAATTAAAATATAAACATACATATAGTAATAAAAATAAAAACTAGCCAAGTATTTTATGACTAGTTTTATATATAATTTTTTAAGCTCTTAAAGTTGCTTGATATCTCTTTTCTAATTCTTTTAATATCTTATTAACTTTAGAGTTAATTACATCATCTGTTAATGTTTCATATGATGTAAATGTTAATTTAATAGCTAATGATTTTTCATCTTCTGCCACTTTATCACCAACGTACAAATCGAATATCTTAACATCACTTAACAATTTCTTATCAACACTAATAATTGTATCAATAATATCACTTGCATTAATATTCTTTTTCATTACTAAAGCGATATCTCTTTCTACGCTTGGCACTTTACTAATTGGTTTATAAATTACTGTTTCAAGTTCATTATTTAAGATTTCATTTAATTTTATTTCAGCTACATAAACATCTTTCAAATCTTCTTTTTGAGCAAATTTAGGATGTAGCGCTCCAACATAACCACATAACTTGCCATTGTAATGAATAGTAGCAGTTCTTAATGGATGCATCTCTTGACATTCTTTTTCAAGTGGACGATATTCAAATTTTATTTTCAAATTCTTAAATGCTGTATCAATTATTCCTTTAATTAAATAGAAATCACATTTTTCAACATTTCCACGCCATAAAAGCGAACTAAAATTATTACTCATAACTATTGAAAGAGTTTCTTCTTCAATAAACTTATTGTTCTTTTCATAATATACTTTACCAATTTCATAACTAGCTACATCTTTAATCTTACGGTTAGTACAATATTTCATATAGTCAATAATACTTGGTACTAATCCTTTTCTCATTTCGCTATGATCACTACTAATAGGATGCATCAACTTAATTGGATTAGATTCTGTATCGTGCAATATTGTAAACGTCTTATTTTCTTGCTCACTAACTAATGAATAAGTAATTACTTCGTTTAATCCCATATCAACTAAAGTATGTTTTAGTTCTTTTCTATTCTTTTGATAATTAGTTAACAAACCACTTCTACTATCATTAGGTAAAGTCAAAGGCATTTTTTCATATCCATATATACGACCAACTTCTTCAACCAAATCAGAAGGAATCGTTATATCCATTCTTCTACTTGGAACTAAAACTTTAATATTTTTGCCTTCTATTTCACATTTAAAGTTAAGACGTTTAAAAATATCTATAATTTCTTCATCTTTTAATTCTATTCCAAGTCTAGATGAAATAAATTCATTTGTAACAATGATTTCTTTATTTTCTTTTTCTTTTTCACCTTTAAAACTAATGTTTTTACTTACCTTAGCATTAGCTAAAGTCTTGAATAAATAAGTTGCATACTCTAATGCTAACTCACATCTATTAGTGTCAACACCTTTTTCATAGCGATTAGATGATTCACTTCTTAATCCTAATCTACTAGATGTAAGCCTAATGCATGTTGAATCAAAAACAGCAGTTTCTAATACCATATCTTTAGTATCAGTTGTTATTTCAGTATCAAGGCCGCCCATAACACCAGCTATTGCTACAGGTTTTTCTCCATCAGTAATAACTATATCATTTTTATTTAATGTTCGTAAATTATTATCTAAAGTAGTAATTTTCTCATCTTCATTTGCTTTTCTTACTACTATTTTATTTCCTAATTTTTGATAATCAAAAGCGTGTAATGGTTGACCAAAAAGAGCTAAAATATAATTTGTTATATCAACAACATTATTAATAGGTCGAACTCCAAAACTAATCAAACGTGAACGAAGCCATCTTGGAGATTCTTGAATTTTCAAATCTTTAAATACTCTAGCATAGTATACTTTACAATCACTTGTTTGAATTTCAACATTAACACTATCTTCAAGCTCACCCTTTACTAAATCAAATGCAATTGGTTTTAAAGGACGATTGAATACTGCACTTACTTCATAAGCAACTCCTAGCATACTTAAAAGATCCCCACGATTAGGAGTTAATCCTAATTCTATAACTTCATCTTCTAATTCTAAGCACTTTAAGGCATCATCACCTGGAGTAACTTTATCTTTGAAATAATAGATACCATTTTGATATTCTTCACTAATATATTTAGATTCTAATCCTATTTCTTTTAATGAACATAACATTCCAAATGATTCAACACCACGAATCTTTGATTTTTTAATTTTGAAATCACCTGGTAAAACGGCATCTAGCATTGCTACTATTACAAATAATCCAGCCTTTACATTAGGTGCTCCACATACAATTTGTAATACTTCGTCTCCAACATTTACCTTACAAATATGCAAGTGATCTGAATCTGGATGATCTACACATTCTAAAACTTCACCAACTACTAAATTAGTGCCACTAACAACTTTTGTAACTCCCTCAACTTCTGTTGAATATAAACTTAAAGTATTAACTATATCTTCTTTTGACAAACCCTCAAGGTCAACTAATTCTTTTAACCAATTTAATTTTACGTTCATAGTTACCTCCTAAAATTGCTTCAAGAAACGAGGATCTGAGATATAGAAATTTCTAATATCATCAATACCATGTTTCAACATTGTAATTCTTTCAATTCCAATACCAAAAGCAAAACCTTTATATACATCTGGATCATATCCAGCCATTTTCAAAACATTAGGATGAACACTTCCTCCACCTAACACTTCAATCCAACCACTGCCTTTGCAAAGTGGACAACCCTTACCACCACATTTGAAGCAAGTTACATCAACTTCAACGCTTGGTTCAGTAAAAGGAAAGTATGATGGTCTAAATCTAATTTTACAATTCTCACCTAACATTTTTTTCATAAGCAAACTTAAAGTTCCCTTTAAATCACTCATTTTTATATCTTTATCTACTACTAGTCCTTCAAGTTGCATAAATTGATGTGAATGAGTTGCATCATCATCATCACGGCGATATACCTTACCAGGGCATATTACTTTAATTGGACTACCTTTTGCTTTTAACATAGTTCTTGCTTGAACTGGAGAAGTATGAGTTCTAAGCAAAATATTAGGATTAATATAAAAAGAATCTTGCATATCACGGGCAGGATGATCATGAGGAAGATTCATCATCTCAAAGTTATACAAATCTTCTTCTACTTCAGGGCCTTCAACTACATCATATCCCATCCCAACAAATATTTCTTCCATTTCTTCGATAGTTTTTGTTAACACATGCAAGTTTCCTAAAGGAATATCTTTACCAGGTAAAGTTACATCAATAGCTTCACTTTTTAGTTTGCGTTCAACTTCTTCTTCTTTAATTTTTTCAAGACGTTTATTAACTTCTTCTTCAATCATGTTCTTGAATTCATTAACTTTTTGTCCAATTTCTTTTTTCATATCGCCACTAAACTCACGCATATGAGACATAATTTCTTGTAATGGACTCTTCTTTCCTAAATACAAAGCTTTAGTTTCATTTAATTCTTGAATGCTTTTAGCTTCTTGAATTTTTTTCTTTGCAATCTCTCGCATTTCTAATAATTTTGTAATCATTTCTTTCCTCCAAATAAAAAATCCTTAGAAAATTAATTCTAAGGACGAAATCTTCGCGGTACCACCTTAGTTCAAAATACAAATGTATTTTGCACCTCAACTGTAAAATTAACGCTTTTACTTAAACGGACTCTATTAAAGCCACTCCAAGGGTGAATTCATAGGGTTTTTACTATAAGAAATTTCAGCTACATTCTTACTCTCTGAAAATAAAAACTAATCTACTACTACTTCCTTATCACAGTATTATATACAGATATTATACCACTATTATAATTTTAATCAAGAACTTTTTATTCTTATCTTACGTATTTATACTGTTTTTTTATGTTATTCATAGCATCAGAAAGATTCATTTTATGTTTCACTATACCTTTATAACCAAAACTTTTTGGACTATATTTTACATCTTTAATAGAATATAAATCAACCACTTTGTTTTTTACAGGAATAATATATGCATCACTAGAAGAGGAACGAGAGAATCCTATTTTATATAACTTATCATATTTAAACTCTTTAAAAGTAGTTGTATCATATATTTTGTAATCTTCTTGTAATAGGCGAAAATATACGATTATATAATCTTGGCTCAAAAAGAAATTTCTTGCACTATCTAAATTTCTATATTCATCTAATTCTATTAACAAATTAATTGTTTCATCACTTTTAATGTTACTAAAAATGTCTTCAACAACTTTACATGTTAAAAGCATATGTTTTTTACTATTACTATCAATATATGGATTTTCATCAACAGAAATAACTTCTAACTGAGCAAATGATTGTCCATCTTCTTTCTTATAACTATTATAAAAAATTGATATACATCCAAGGTCTTTTACATTAATCCATAAGGTACGTAGACTATCATATAACTTTTCAAGTGACATACCATCAGTTATATATTTACTATAATTAGAATATTTTGTAACATCTCTTGTATATACTGAAACTTCTTCAATCGCATGTAAATTAACTTTATTATCTTTTATAGGAATTATACTTAAAAAGTTTTCCAAACATGTGATATACATTTTTTCTTCGTATTGTAATTCCATATAATAACATAGAACATAATCTTGATTCAAAAGAAATTCTCTTACACTTTCAAAATCTTTAAAATTATTTAAATCTATAAAAAGTTCTACTTCGCTTCGTCTTTCTTTTCTTTCAAAAAAGTCTTCAACTATTCTACAATTTGCTATAAGATATTTTCTATCTTCTTCTCGATATACTCCTTCTAATATATTTTCTATTTTGAAAAGTGATAAAGCGCAATTATCAAAATCAGCATATACTTCTTCAATAGAACGATTATTTTCGAAACTTGTTGAAAAAGTTCTTAGATTTTGTTTTACATCTTCAAGACTCATATTATCACTTATATAATCTTGATATGGAAAAGCACTATTTTGTTTTCTTACTTTACCTATTGCTTTTAAATCTACTTTATTATCTTTAATAGGAATTATACTTACTACACTATCAAGACATGTTCTATATGTTTTACTAAGGGCTAATTCTTCTATGGTAACTTCATCATATACTTTATAACGATCTTCAAATAATAAAGTAAAATAAGCAATGATATAGTCTTGATTTAATAATACTTCTTTTATAGCCTCAACACTTTTATATTCACTTATATCTATTAAAAGATCTATAACTCTTCCATTAAGAAGTGAATCGTAAAAATCTTCAATAACTTTACACTTCACTTTTATGTATTCAATTGTTTCATCATCATTAGTATGCTTATATTTATTATCACTAATATCAATTACTTCTAATTGGGCAAATGAACATTTCCATTTTTTTTCATATACTTCTTCAATAGATACATCTAAATACTTTTTATCAATGCTTTCTTCTTTTTCCTTACAAGCGAATAACATAAGACAAAAAGCAAGCATAAATAATGTTAGAATCTTTTTCATTTTTTACCTCCTACTTTTAATTAATTTTCATCTTTAAGTTTTTTCTTATCAAATTCTGATAGTTCACCTTCATTTTTAATTAGTATAATTACACCATTAGGCAAAATATATCTATCACCTTCATTAAACATATTTAAACCATTTAATTTTCTATCCGTAATAATAAATCCTATTTCAGCTTGCCCATTGCATAGTAAGCATGTTGCAAATCTATCACCAGATGTGAAAGAGTCACTAGAAACTACATGTCCTTGATTTACTGAAATACCACAACAGCAGAAAGCTTTATGCTTTGTATAATTTAACCAATCATATTCATGATTATAATTATGGTTAATATAACTAGTACTGATACTGTAATTTATGCTACCACTATTATTAACATTACTAACAACTGCATATAGTTCAACTATATCACTACCAACATTATTTAAATCAATACTATATTGATTATTTGCTCCTACATTACCATAAATTATATTATGATTACCTGAACTATCTATTGTATATATCTGCACTTTACCACCACTACTGTCAAAATTAACCGTCAAATTCATAGAGTGGCTATTTACTGAAGAAGGAACACTTATTTTATAATAATTGCTAGCATAATAATCTACTGAATTGTTAGTAGAACTAGCAGACCCGTTTAAATATCTCATAAGTGGTAACCCATCAGAATAATCATAATCTAAATAATAGCTGTACCATTCATATGGTTTTGCTGCATATGCTGCCATTTTTATGTATACATCTTCAAAACTACCACTACTATTTGCTGATATTCCATTTGTAACAATTGTTTTTAACTGAGAAAAATCAGCATGAATAGAATTAAATGCATTATATTCTTCGTATATTGATTTTACTGTATTGATTCCCCCAAATTCATTTTCTATTGTTATAGAAAAAAGAACTGAATAAACTTTTCCATTTTCAGATGTAGAAGTTTCAGTTATAGAAGTCTCTAACAAATTATCTATATATCTATAAATTTGTATTTTTGTTAAATAAAATTCATCGCAAATGAATGTAGCTGCCCAAGCTGCAAAAGCTTCAGCGAACCATCCACTTTGATAGTTATATGCACTTTGAATGGCATGAAAATATTCATGTACAATTACTTCTTTTATATCATCATTTAAAACAGAAAAATTATAGATAACAATGTAAGTCGCACGTGTACATGTACCTGCAGATGAATCATTAGGTTTGCTAGTAATACCATAATAGTCTTCATCATGATTATAATCTAATATCAAACGATATTTACTATAATTTTCTTGAAGTATTGGTGCTCTAAAACCATAATTTATAAATTGTTGCCTAATTGTTTCACAGTAATTTGCCACGTTCTGTACCCTAGATTGAAGTATATGTGCTTCATCATAATATATTATAAAATTATCACTTTGATAAGATGAAAGATTCTCATAATTATTATCTGTGTCATCATTTTGATATTGAAACAAAACATTTTCTACCTTTTGTGATAAAGCATCATTCTTAACATCACTTGATTCATAATATTCTCTTAGTTCATCATATACCATTGTCAAACAACTAGTATTTTTAAAATTTTTGTTGCTAAGCAAATCGCAATAACTTTCAATCTTATCTTGATATGATATTATTCCTTCTTCGCATAACCAACTTGCGATATCATATTTGCTTTTTTTATCGAAATTATAATAATCATTGATTTTTTTTACTGAATTTTTGACTAATACAGTTCCATCTATATTAAACACATCATCATCTATTATAGAAGAAATTATTTCTTTTTTCGAAGAATTAATCTTCAATATCTTCGCTTTAGATAAAGCTTCTATTTTATTTTCGATACTACATTCATTTTTTTCAAAATCAATTGCACTTATATTATTACTACTTGTAGAAAATAATACATTTAGCATTAATGCTAAACATATAAATATGAAAACTTTTTTAATTATTTTTTTTAAGCATTGTTTTTATCTCCTATCATATATTTTTTTGTATCGATTTAATAATTTTATTTAATAAAGTATTCAATAATATGCGTTAGAAATCTGGTTAATTTAATTTATAAACTTAACCAAACAAAAGTGCAGAAGATTATTGTCCCATTAAATAAATAAATTTTTCTTTTTTTAAAAAAATCATTCGCTTCATCTCCAACCTATTCTTTCCAATCTCATTATATCAATATTTACTTTTCTTGTCAAATATATGATTTTTTAAAGTTATATTATCTTTTTTTCACAAATAATTGTATTATAAGAAAAGAATTTTTCAACTACAAAATTAAATATTAAAATAAGAATTATATAATATGCAAGTACTAATAAAGCATTAATAATAAATTTTGAAGAAATAAGTAAAAACTTTGGTTTTATTAAATAGTATATAAAGGTTGTACTTTTAATGGTTATAACATCATACATTGCTAGTCCCCAACACAACATTATTAATATTGTTATCCATATCTTATCTTTTTCTTTGATATTAAATTTTGATATAGTTTTAAAATGTCAATACTTTTTTAAAAAAATAAAAAAAGCTATGATTAATATAATTAAAAATCACAGCTTTAATTTTAAAATTATTGATAACTATCTTTTTCAAATTGCATCATATATAAATTATAATACTTACCTTTTTGTTTTAATAATGATTGATGATCACCTTGTTCTATTATTCTACCATTTTGGAAAACAAATATTTTGTTTGCATGTTGGATAGTTGACAAACGATGAGCTACCATTATCATAGTATTATTATTGATAATCTTTTCTAAAGAGTCTTGAATAATACTTTCAGTTTGAGTATCGATATTAGATGTTGCTTCATCTAAAATAATTAGTTTTGGTTTATGAGCAACTGTTCTAGCAAATGATATTAGTTGTCTTTCACCAAGTGATAGATTGTTTCCTCTTTCATAAACTTCTTCATTTAAACCTTTTGGTTTTTTATTTATTATTGGAGTCAAACAAACTTCATCACAAGCTTTTTGGATATCTTTATCAGTAATTCTATCATCATCTAAATTAATATTAGACTTAATGCTTCCGCTAAATAAGAATACATCTTGTAACATTTGTCCAATTTGACTTCTCAGTGAAGATAACTTAATCTTTTTGATATCTATTCCATCGATTAGAATTTCTCCTTTTTGGATATCATAGTTTCTTGTTATTAATGATAGTATTGTTGTTTTGCCACTTCCTGTTGCCCCAACAAACGCCACAACATCTTTAGCATTAATTTTAAATGATACATCTTTTAATATCCATTCATCTTCAACATACTTAAACCAAACATTTTTAAATTCAATGTTTCCTTGTAAATCAATATCAATAGCATCTTTATCTTCTTTTATTTCACTTTCCATATCTAAGACTTCAAAAATTCTTTCAGCTGAAGCAAAAGCACTTTGTAGTGTGTTGTACTGATCAGCAAGAGACTGAACAGGATTATAAAACTTAGAAATATATTGATAAAAAGTATATAAAATATCATAAGTCAAACTAACACTTACCAAACCAAGATTAAAATCAATAGCCTTATTACCACCAAAATATATAACGCAAACAACACTAATTATATATATTAAGTAAATTGATGGTCTAAATATACCAAACATGAATATTTCTTTCAAATTACTTTTCTTTAACTCATTATTGCCTTTTTTAAACTCATTATATTTTTTATTTGTGGCATTATATACTTGAATAGTCTTTATACCTGTTATATTTTCTGATAAAAATGCATTCATATTAGAAACATTACTTCTAACTTCTCGATGGATTTTTCTAAGTTTTTTTCTAAAAACTATTGTTGTTACAACTACTATTGGGAAAATTGCTATAATGATAATTGTCAAACTAACATTAAGTAACATCATAGCTATAAACACCCCAACAATAGTAAAAACATTTTTCAAAATATTAATAATAACATTAGTATACAATTCAAATAACACATTAACATCACTAGTATCTCTAGTAACCAATTTACCAATTGGTATTTCACTAAATTGTTTATGTGATAATCCTTGAATGTGATAAAAAACATCTTCACGAATCTTTTGAATTATTCTATGAGCAGTATAATGAATCAATAAATTTTGAAAATAATTGATTATTGAACCAATTACTACTAGTCCCATTCCTAAAAGGAATAAATTTAATATTTTATTGAAATTAATAACATCTGCACCTAAATATTTTAAAGATAATCCAATTAAATACGGATAAATTAAATCAACTCCAATAACAAAAAGCATCATAATTATAGCGATTATATATCTAAATAGATATGGTCTCATGTACTTAAACAAACGAGAAAACAATTTAATATCATTAGTTTTTATCATAATCATATTCACCTGCTTCCTTTTCAAGTTCTTGTAATTTAACTTCGCGTTTATATATTTCATTAGTTTCAAGCAAAGTTTCATGAGTTCCTATGCCATCTACTTTTCCATCATTTAAAACAACAATTTTATCAAGTTTTTTAAGTGTAGATATACGATGGGCTATTAAAATGGTTGTTTTGCCGCTTCTTATCGCGCGTAATCGTTTTAGTATTGCTTCTTCTGTAATTATGTCAACAGCACTAAGCGAATCATCCAAGACTAAAATTGGGGCTTCCTTTAAAAGTGCTCTAGCGATTGATATTCTTTGTTTTTGTCCACCACTGACAGTTACTCCTCTTTCACCAACATAAGTATTATATCCCTCACTAAACTCTTCAATATCTTTATCAACATCGCTTAAAATAGCATATTTTTTAGCAACATCTTCATCATCTTTTTCCATAGAAAAACATATGTTACTAGAAATAGTATTCTTGAATAAAAAACTTTCTTGTGTAACATAAGCTATAGAATCTCTTAAAAGAGATAGAGGAATTGTCATAATATCATTATCATCAATTAAAATAGTTTTTTCATTAACATTATACATTCTAACTAACAAATCAACTAAAGTTGTTTTACCACTTCCAGTTGAACCCATTAGTCCAACAAATTCACCACTATTTATCTTAAATGTAACATCATCTAAAACAGTTTTATCACTACCTGGATAACTAAAAGATAAATGATTAAAAGTGATATCTCCTTTTATTTCACTAATACTACTATCTGCAGCCAAATCATTTATCTCAACTTCTTCATTTAACAAATCTAATATTCTTTTTGCACTAGCTTGTCCTTGACTAGATAAATTAATTAGTTGTCCAATAGCCATAATAGGCCATACTAAAGAACCAAAATATGATGAAAACTTTGTAAGTTCACCGATTGTAAAAGTTGTACTAGTATTAGTTGCGCCTTTATATATATAATATCCTCCAATAAGAATAATTAGTGAAGCAATGGTTGTTAAAATGGCACTAATTAAAACATTGACAAAGATATTATCTTTAGTAAAGGCAATGCATGTATCCATATTTTTTTGATTATATTTTTCAAATTGCTTTAGTTTAAGTTTTTCTTTAACAAAAGCTTTGATTACACCAATTCCCATATAATCTTCTTGAACAAAATCACTTAACTCTGAATATGCTTTTAAATTCAAAAGTGATTTTCTTCTAATAATTCTTCCAACAATATTACTAATAACTAAAACTATTAATAATGGCACTAAAGAAGCCAAAGCTAAAGTAACATTCAATTTTAACATTTTATAAAAAGCTAGAATGCCTAAGGCTAAAGCATCAACACTCATCATTGTTCCCATACCAAAGATTTGTCTAATAGAATTCAAATCATTAGTATAAAGAGCCATAATTGCTCCAGTTTTATTCTTAGAAAACTTTTCTTGAGATAATTTAATCATATGATTAAACATATCATTACGAATATCTGCTTCGATTTTAACAGCATTACCAAAAATACATATCCTCCAAATGAACCTTCCTACAAACACCATAAATGCTACAAAAAACATTTTTTTTGATAAAGAAAACAAAACATCTTTTGTTAGTGTTTTATAGCGAAGTCCATCTATTACTTCCCCAACAACATCGGGTATTTCTAATTGGAAAAAGTCAACAGCCACTAAAGCAATTATTCCAATCAAAAAACATATCCAATATTTTAAATAATATTTAGCAAAATATTTATTAAATAACATAACCTCAACTCCTTTTTCCAATTAATAAAGATTATACTACTTTTTAATCATTTTTACAAACACTAAAAGAAAAAAGTGATAAGCACACTTATCACTTTCTCTATTTAGTAAATATTACATATCTTCATTATTATTTGCCATACCTGGACAGCATCCTAAATTTTCCTCACAATATGTGTTTTCTTCACAACAAAGTGGTCTTGGAATATATTTATGGCGTTTAATAAAATGGTTGATTACTTTTGTTTCCATTTCACAAATATGAGGTTGTTCAACAACTATATATCTATGAACAACATTAGTTTGTCTAGTAACGATTGGTGGTAATTGTTGTACTTCTTGATTAACAAAACCTTGATTAATAAAACCTTGATTATTCATTTTTCCCCCTCCTTTCGTTATATTATACTCTAGTATTTAAAATTTGGAATGTGCTTTTGCATATGACTTTTTTATTTAAGATAAAATTTGACATACTTCGATTTGACTTTACTTTATAATTATTGTAAAATAAATGTATTGGAGGAATATTATGCAATTTATACCATATGTAATTGAAAAAACATCTGCTGGTGAAAGATCATATGATATTTATTCTCGCTTACTAAAAGATAGAATTATTATTTTGTCTGGAGAAATAGATGATCAATTAGCCAATTCTATTGTTGCCCAACTATTATTTTTGGCAGCAGAAGATAGCGAAAAAGATATCTACTTATATATCAACTCTCCTGGAGGAAGTATAACTAGTGGTATGGCTATTTTTGACACTATGAATTTTATAGCTCCTAAAGTATCAACTATATGCATCGGCATGGCTGCATCTATGGCTGCATTCTTACTTGCTAGTGGTGAAAAAGGAATGAGATATGCCCTACCAAATAGTGAAATCTTAATTCATCAACCTCTAGGTGGTGCTCAAGGACAAGCAACAGAAATTCAAATTGCAGCTGAACATATCATTCGTATTAGAAATAGAATGAATAAAATCTTAGCTGAAAAAACGAACAAACCAATTGAACAAATAAAAATCGATACTGAACGTGATAAATACATGTTTGCAAACGAAGCCTTAGAGTATGGAATAATTGATGAAATAATGGAAAAGAAAAACTGAATTAAAAACGCAAGTATATATGTGTGCTTGCGTTTTTTGTTTTATATTTTCAAATAAATGCTCTTTTTAATCTTTGCCAGAAATCATCACTATAGTGACTTAATATTATAATTTTTTTATCTGACAAACTACATTTTATTTCTTTTACATCTTTAATATTTAAACTCTCACCATCAACACTAATATATATGTTACTATTGTTTTTAGGAACTAATACTACTTTATTTTTTTGACTTAAGATAATTGGTGAGGCTATTGTCTTATAGACTCTATTATTAATTGAAGCTATTTCGGTTAGTTGAAAGGCCTTTAGACTTGGATCTATGACACTTCCTCCTAATGATTTATTATAAGCTGTAGAACCACTTGGGGGAGATACTAAAAATCCCGTTCCGCGAAATGTTTCTAAAAGTTTTTCATTAATGAAAACATCTATTATTTGAGTGTGAATAGGATTAGTAATCGCTATTTCATTAACAGCTAATCCCTTTTTTTCGTTATTAATCTCATACTCTAAAAGAGAAAATTCATTATCTGTTAATTTATTATTAATTATCATATCTAAAGTATAATCTAGCTCTTCTTTTTCAAAGCTAGTAAAGAAACCTAATGTTCCTCCGTTTATTCCAACAAACTTTACCTTATCTAAAATATCTTCATATTTATGAATAGCTTTAAGCATTGTTCCATCTCCCCCAAAAGAGAAAACAACTTCAGGATTTCTTTCATCTAACTTAAAGCCCTTTTTTAAAAATAAACTTTTATCAACATCTATCTTACCATTACTAAAGATTGCATATTTCATATTATCACTTCTTAAAACTTTCTAAAAATAAATCTAATTCACTATCCTCTAACTCATCACCACGAGTTTTATTAACCACAGTTTGTAACACTTCTTCTCTAATTTTGGTTAATTCTTCATCAAGTTTATAACTTGCACCTGCAGCTACTACTAATCTATCTTTTATATTTTCAGGAATCTCTTGATAATATTTATATTTTAAAGAATGTTCAATACTAGCCCATAAGTGCATTGCATGTGTTCTTATCTGAAATTCAACATTAATAGGAATGGCTCCATCAATTGTCTCTGCATGATATTTTGCCAAAACATGTAGTGACCTATATCCACTAGGTTTAGGATTTTTTATATAATCCTTAACAGAATATATCTCAATGTCTTGTCTACTTTTTAACAATTCGTATACTTTATATACATCATCAATATATTTACAAATTATTCTTATTCCAGCTATATCATATATTTCTTCAGCAATATCACTGTATTTCACATTGAAACGATTAGCTTTTTCTAAAATACTAGGGACAGACTTCACACGCCCTGACACTATTTCAATTGGACTATTCTCGCCTTTTAAGATATATTCTTTTTTTATAGCACCAAGTTTCATTATAAACCCACTTACCGCAAGTTCATATGGTAATAAAAAGCTCTTCCAATCAATTATATGTTTCATAAAAAACCACCACCACTAATATTTTATCATACTTTTAAAATATTTCTATTGATTTTTTATTTATAATATGTATAATATAGTAAATTATATATATCTATATCTATAGCAAAGGAGGATACATTATGCAAAGATCAACTGAGGTAGAATTTAAATCTTTACTTACAAAGGAAGAATATGAGCGCCTAATGAATACGTTTCAAGGCAATCG
>UMGV01042076.1_pt1 | contig 23397 bp, 20 predicted proteins | sample 1965361 | NCBI WGS metagenome assembly UMGV01 (sample SAMEA4836081, study PRJEB28245) | human gut metagenome | biome: gut microbiome; material: fecal sample | place: Denmark | collected 2008
CAACAGGTGAGGGTGGGAATGTCCTTGCAAACACCAACAGCCAGTGCGACAATAATGAACTCTTCGTCAATCTCTGATGATGGAATGTTCATGTCGTGCCTTTGATGGAGGGACTTTCTGTCCATAGTCGATATACTCGACCATGGAAATAAGGAAGTCTCTCTTTCAAACTGTTAGTGTATGCGGACAAAGGTGTGGGCGAAGGCTAAAACAAGAGGTAAGATTTATATCATATAACAAGGGAAAGAAGCATACTAAAAGGAGACATTCTTTCTATTTATAAATTGATAGAGGGGAGGGATAATGAAGACTGCTGCTGTGAGCAAGAGCATCTTCTCGACGAATGGACATGCGGTATAGGCGAACTGAATAAGTGGGATAACGCTTGCGTCCCACCTATTTAGTTTGCAAGATACCAAATGTCGTTTCGTGATGCTCCTTCCTGCTGAGTGACCTGGTTTTACGTCATGCTCTGCCGACATAAATGACAGGTCTCTCAGGTGGAACTCCAGTAGCATTCTTCATGGTGTGGGGCGAAGCTGTACCATGGAATACAAATCATTATAAGGAAACAAGAATGATTTTTGTTTTCCCCAAACAAGTCGTATTTAGGTGTCTTTGACTGCGCAATATAAACAGGTGGATTCATGTATTCATGTACACAAGAATACATTAGTATATGTATAGTTGTGTTCACATAAACATGAATACAACTATACACGAGAATGTCACCACCAAATCTGGAAGATCTGATGGTGACATTCTTCATTCTATTTCAATACACAAAAGAATAGTTCACGTTAAAATATGAATCCGTTATCTTCATGGTTGTAATGACCATAGACTTATCCTCGGTAGTGAAACAATATTGAAGGGATGCTTCATCGTTTGCAGAAACGAGGATGTAGTGTTTCTTCAGATAGTCTATTATAAGACGGCTGTTGGATATAAGTTCTGTATCAATGACTGAATACTGAGTGCTGTCACTTTGTAAGAAACTATAGAGAATAGCCTCGTTGCCATTACCAGTCGCATATGCCAACTGAAAACTATCCGCAGTCTTGTTCTCTGCCTTGAAATGGTAACGTCTCATTGTACTACCCATGTAACTTGTCACTTCATCCAAGGACGCACCTTTGACGTGGTATGGTTCAATCCATACTTTAAGCTCGGATGTTGGGGTTTCAATTTCGTCGGTAATGTCATCATCACCGCAAGAAGTAAACACTGTTGCCACCAGCAATGAAAGGATGGCTGATAAGAAATACTTTTTCATCTTCTTTTTTTGTTTAATTGGTTACTAATGTTTTATATCAATGTTTCCACGTACACAGGTCTATATGTATTCATGTTCACACATATTCATGGCTACATGTCCACATGACTACATAACCTCATGAATCTCCTTCGATCTGATTTTCTTTACCTTACCATGCTTAGACTCATAAGCCTCTATACCTTGTTTCATAACATACTCCATGAAGGAGCGGATGGTAAAGCCTTCCTTATGTGCAATGGCTTGCACCTTGTCAACAAGGGCTTTGGAGCATATAAAGGAGAAATGCCGCCAAGCGTCATCAGACTCATCCTTCGCCGTATTTTTCTTGGATGGCAATGATGCTTCCTTGACTGGAGAAGGGACATCAGGCTCTTCATATCTATCCTGTGGCTTGATGGCTACACTACCTAAAATGTTACCAAGCAGGATGTCCATATTCTTCTTTGCCATAGTCTTTATTGATTACGTGATAATATCTCCTCTGTCAGTGCAAGGTAATCCTTGGCTCCGTTGGAAGTTGGGTCATACTCGAAGATGCTTTTCCCGCTTCCTGCCGACTCTGCAAGTGCTATGTTCTCACGGATTCGGGTTTTCATGGTGATGCTTTCGTAGCGAGACTTTACAGCTTGCTCAACTACCTTATTCAGTTTACGATGGTTGAAACGGGCTATAAACACACCTCCCAGACGAAGAGAGGGTTTCACTCTTTGAAGGGTGGTAACGAAAGCATCAAGCATTCTCATGCCTTTGAGCGGAAGCAGCTCTGGTGTCATCGGCACAATGATTTCATCGGCTGCAAGAAAGGCATTCGTAGTGACGATGCCCAATGAAGGAGGACAGTCAATAAGGATGTAATCATAGTCTTGCCTGATTGGGTCAAGAAGCCTACAAAGCAGTTGTTCTCTTGCCAGGAGATTTGTCAGGGCAATCTCTGCACTCGCCATTTCAAGTGACGAGGGGACAAGGTCGAGATTCTCCCTAATGTGCTTGACTGGCAATGGTGCTCCACCAACGAGAGCATCAAAGATACTGGTTTCAACATCATCCTCATTAGGGATGAAATACAGTGTAAGATTTGCCTGTCCATCAAGGTCAATGAGCAGGACTTTCTTCCCCATTTGTGCCATACAAGCCCCGATAGAGGCCGTGGAAGTGGTCTTTGATACGCCGCCCTTATGGTTGGCGAAAGTAATGATTTTCTGTTTCATATTCCTATTCATGTATATATGTGTATATATTTACATGTATTCACGTTCACATTAACCACAAGTAATAGCAGACAAGATTATCTATGCATAGCCATAAGGAAGTCATTAAGATCATTGTAATCCCTATATCGATATGACTCATCAACGACATTGTCGCCATATACAGTCAATATCGATTTTGTAGCATTCTTGCCTGCGTTATCATTGTCAAGGTAACAATGGATGCATGTATATTCATTTAGAAAAGGTATGAGTTTCTTTACTTCACCAACCCCATTAAGGACAAAGTAGTCAAATGTCCCTTTGATTGAGACATCGTTGTCAGGCATCTCTGATTGCATCGTAAGAAATGAAAGCAAATCAAAGTATCCTTCAAACACACAGCATTGCTGTTGAGAAGAAGATTCTGTGTGAATTACAGAGATGCTTTTCTTTCCAATACAACGCTTACAGAACACATTCCGAGCTTCCATTCCATTGCCTTCATTTGTGAATGCAATGGAATAGTATCTTCTGCCACGAAAAGTATAGTGTACTTCTTTACAGAAACGTTGAGCGATTCTAATGCAGATACCCCTCTTTGCTATATAATCGAGAAGTACAGGATGCGAAAGTGGGACAATCATTTCCACAAAGGTCTCTTGGTTTATGCTTTCAGAGGTTTCCTTCCTCTTTTCTTCTAACCATTGACGCTTTTTCTCTTCCTCTCTTAATATTGCATTATAATCTTTGCTGTATAACAGTTTCTTTTCTTCAATTTGTCTTTGAAGGAATGTAAGGACTTGATGTTCTGACCAGGTAGGATTAAGGCGTTCTACAAGGTTGATGAGATTTCCTCCAATGCCACTCCCAAAATCATACCATAGGTTTTCCTTGGTATTAACAGCGAATGAAGGGCTACTCTCTGAACGAAGCGGAGAACAATAGAATATGCTCTTGCCTTTTCTGATACCATCCCCATAATCATTCTCTTTCATCCACTGGTAGATGCTTACAGATTTTATTTCTTCAATTGTCATGATACACTAAGTAATTGTACACGTGAGCGCAGGTGTATGCGCGCGCGTATGTGATATATACCTTTTAAACTTAAACCTAAACCTCCTTGTTCACATCGGGGTTTGGTTTTGTAAAACCCTCTGATTTGTAAATATATGTATCACCTTGTTTAACGATAATACCTTTGCCTGAAAGAAGTTTAAGCAGATCTTTGATTCCATTTGTTCCACGCTTATAACCAGCATCCTCATATGCACGTGAGACCATTTCAACCAAATCACTGTATCGTGTCGGAGAGTTCTTCTTAAAAGCCTTGCTCAATATTTCCTGATGAACTTCGTTATCCAGGCTCACAAGAGACTTTTCTCTGCGTTTCACTACAGTTACAGATATACCATTATCAAGTACTGGTAACTTATTGTCGTCGATATGAAATGCAAATGTGCTAAACTCCTTATCTTTCATGTGCATAGGCCTAACCTCACTGATGCTGTTGTTTTGCAAATTCTTGCTGATGATTAGCACCGTTTCAGCCTTATTTTCGAGCTCGGTACCTATATGACCACGAGGGTTGTTATCGTTTTTGTTTAGATGGAGTACTGTATGGATGTGAAGGTCATATACACTTGTCCATGCCATGAGGACCGTCATTACATCTGTCGCTTCCTTGCCATTGTTTATGTCATACATCAAATCTCTAAGACCATCAATAATTACAAGTCCAACCTCTTGGTGTTTACGCAAGGCATAATCAATGAGAGCGATTCTAAGTTTCGGTGTGTACTCACGCAAGCCCCAAAACAAAAGGCGTGGGTCATCCTTCTTAACAGAAAGCCCCGAAAGCTTATAAATTCGCTCCAGAACATTATGACAATGATATTTGCTCTGTTCTGTATCAAAATAGAGGATCTTCCGTTTCCCCTCAGGAAGACATGCCCTGTAATTGAGTACTGTCGTATTTGTAACCGCAGCTGCTACCATTGCTGAAATGTTGAAAGTCTTTTTGCTTTTCGCCTTACCTGTTGAAGCACTGAAATTACCAAAAGTGGCAATGGTAGAGTCTCCAACGAAAAGTATTTTGGGTGGTATAGTAACTTTGTCTGTTGCTTTGATTTCACCCTTTGATAGATAGGACTCTAACTCTTCATCGCTGAAATCATCCTTCTCTAACATTGAAACTTCCAGTGACTTATGTTCGTGGTCTGTCCTTTGAACTATTTGCACTGGTTTATCATCTCTTTTTTCCATCTTGTTTTTGCTTTTTTGTTCTTTTCTCAATGTCCTTTACGGATATTGCACATCTATCCAGCAACTCCACCAAACGAGAGTCTGGAAGGTTGAGTCCATCAATACTGTTCTTTTTCGACCGTTCCTTCATCTTTATCAGACCCTTTTGATTCCATGTTTACGAACAGATTGGATAACTCTTGGTCATTAATCTTGTTCCTTTTAATCCATGCTATTAGTTCTTTCTTTTCGAAGAAAATCATCTTGCCACGAGGCTTAAAATGGGGTATTTCACCAGTGCAAGTAAGTTTGTAAAGAAGACTCTGTGATATGTCAAGGTATTGACACACATCCTTCATATTAAGTATTTCCTTTGTGGTGTAAATCGCATCTTCCAACGATTTCAGACGCTCTTTAATGACATCTGGATCCACAGTCTTCAATTCTTTAATTTGCATTTCCAAGAGTTCTATTCTCCTTGTCAGATGCTCGATTTCTTTTTTCGCCATTTCTTTAATTGTTTTGAGTGAAACATTTAGGGAGCCACCCTCTTTGAAAACCGATTCGAATGCAAAGGTATGTTGATAGTGAAGCTTTATGGGAATATATGACTATATAGGAGAAGTTATATAGTAACTATATAGCCAATTTCGTTGCATGTGATTGGATTAGTATGTTTTTTCATCACTTATTTGCATCTACATATACCATAATCACAAAATAGCAGTAATATAATAAGGGTATATAATACTTGATCAGATCAGTGCTGATAGGCTGCACCGTAATTGCATACCTTTGCACTAATTTGCCCTAAATACGCATGAGAAAAGAAAGAAAATACAATTATTCAATACCATGGCACACCTTTGTGTGCCATGCATTATTCTTAATAATAACTTAACACAAAAAGAAATGAAGCAGTTTAAAAACAACTTCGTTCTCTCTCTTTTTGTGTCCATGCCATCGAGGATGTACAAATAAAGAAGAGAAGGGGTTGCCTGAGAACGAACTTTGGCAACTCTATCGTGCTGCTTATGAGCAGTACCAGTGTGAAATCATCAAAGGAGAGAAGAAATACTCTCGTTTTGTGAATGATTTCATTGCAAACCATCTTCCAACGTTGTGTACACATGAAGATCAAATACGCCTTCACGTGATGCACGTCTTTAGCATCAAGGAACTTCTTGAAGAACGTTGCGATCTGGTTGATTATTTCTTTTCAAGGGAAAATTTTGAAGAGAAAGACTATCGTCAGATGGAACATCTGTTTAACACAGGCAGTACCATCGAGTCCGGAAAAAAACGTCTCGCTAATTTCACGGAGGAGCAGATACGTCTCATCACGGAATTTGCAAAATCAACAAAATTGTTCAGACAAGATGTTTCAGAAGAGGACATGGCAAATCTATTCAACTGCCAGTTGCTCACACCACTGCAAGCAAATGTCAACAGACATGTAGCTCTCTTTTTTGGTGCTCTCAGACAATATGGATTGTTGCCTTTTTCCTGGCAGATGATTATTGAAGAGAACAAACTTATTTCTTCATCTGCTAACAATCAGCCACTTCGTGCCAGTAATCTAAGATGTGGTTTATCACAGGCAAAGAACACCAAACTTGCCAAGGAGAAATCGTCCTTGAACAGGTTGGAAGATATTGGCTTTGAAGCCACATGCAATGCTTTCGTGAAAAAATTGAAAGAAAGTATGTAAGATGTAAGAAAGACAAGCAACTGTGGTGTTTTCAGCGATATAAGAACTATATAGCTGTACCTATATAGTTGATATTAGTATTCTTATGATTATGAGGGGCTACCTTTGCATTCGAATCGATTCAGATACGGAGGTGGCCTCTCCAATTACGTAATCATAAGCATATTGACAATGAACAACAATACAGAAATTATTTTCTCTGATAAAACGGTCACTTACGACCAATTTGTCACAGATCTTGCAACAAGGATTGCATTGAAGATACATCAAGTTGAGAAAGGTCAGCTTGAAATCAGTCAAGCCAAAGCATTCAAGATGTTTGGTAGGGCAGACGTTGAACGGTGGATTAGGAATGGTAAGCTAAAGCCATGCAGAGTATCACCAGGAAAGAAACGGTACAGGCTAATCGAACTTCAGAAACTCGCAAACATTCAACAGAACTACATCCTGTAGCCACGTTATGAAAAGAATAAAAACTCAGATGCAGCACCACACTGTATCTGAGTTTTTTTATGAGTTTTCTGTTAAGAGAGAATTATATCACGGAATCAGACGTTGGTACATCTGCGTCAGGTTCTTATCCACATTGGTAATCTTGAACTGAACACGAGCATTGCGAATACTCTTTGGTAGGATAGTCACAAGTTTATCCATTATCTGGTCAACATTTGAAAAGCCTGTATCCTCTATAGCACAAACCTGCTTACCCATCACGTAGGCTTCTGCACGAACAAAGTTGTACTTAGATATTCGTTCAAATGACTTATCTTCTTTCTCTACATGTTTTGACTCATTCTCTGTAAAGAACACAAAATCTATTACCTTTTCATTAAGAATCCAAGCAGGGGTGAAATCAATCTTGACATAAACCTTGGCCATTCTATTTATAGAATGATTAAGTGCGAAATCGACATCGTTCATTGTTGCACCACATTCGTTTTGCGCAATGGTTGCCCAACTATGTCTAAAGGCATATAGCGATGCTCTGTAACCAGGTTCTACCTTTTCCCAAACCTGCTTAATGCCAGTATTCACGTTTGCACAGAACGAATCTGATGTTGACAGACGATCGTGGAAGTGAACAGCCATGGAGAATTACTATCAGTAGAGAGGTACTTCTCAAAAGTTGGTTTCAAGAATGCTGGAACACGAACTTCAAAGTAACCTCTGTCAGAACGTACTGACCTCGTCTTCTGTCGTTCATAGTGGAAGATACATCCATCATACTGTTCCTTCTTGGCATTAAAGATGTCCACAGCATTCAGACCGCACATGCAGAAGGAAATCAAAGCCACATCCTGTCCAACTTCCATCAACGGGTTGGTGAATCGACTTCTATCTGGAACGACATTGAAAAAGGCACGCAGCTTGCTTGCAGGGATGGCACGCTTCTCTGGCACATCGCTTCTTGGAATGGTGACATTACTCCAAGGATTTTTCAACTTTAGTATTCCTCTTTCTTCATCATTAAACTCTCTTCTGGCAGCCTTGTACACCTCCCTCATACACACAGGATATTGCTCCTTGCTTCGGGTTGTAGAGGAGAGTGAGTCTATCCATCGGTTTAGGAAAGCTGAAGTAAGACGTGAGAACATGATGTTATCAACCCCTGCAAATTTTTCCATGTGAAGCAATGCCCATTTGTAATTACGAGATGTGCGTTCCTGACCTCTCTTTATCATCTTTTCTATATGTTCTCTTGCATAATCGGAAAAAGAAAGATCCTTTCCGTAATCCATCACATAGGTGAGTACTTCATTTGCTTACCATTGAGAAGCATCAACCTGGTTAAGCATCGTGTAAAACTTTTCAATTAAGATAGAAGTCTGCTGTATCACGAAAGGGTCAATGATGTCTTTCTTGTCATCACTTAAACCTTTGTCGTTTACCATCCATGATGTTCTAACGTAAGCGAACTGCCTGTTTTGAGTAATACGGATATATACATTGTACATTCCGTTTCTTGTCTTTGACTTTACAATTGCTTTTAATGTTGCCATGCTGAAAATTGTTTTTGAGTTATTCTTTTTGTGATATAATACCTGCTTAAACAGTTCCAAAATCTGGGAAACAACGCGATTTTTTGGGAAACATCCGATGTTTTTTGGGAAACAAAAGAATGGCTTGGGAAACACGTTCTTGATTTTTGGGAAACATTTGCCCTGATTTTGGCTTCTTATTCTGCATTTGGAACATGCAGCACATACACCAAAAACTAAGGGCAAGTACCTGTTTCCCAGATACTTGCCCTTTATATAGCTAATTTTCAGCACCTTTCGATTATTCCTCAACTGCAGCCTGCGCCGCTGCCAAACGTGCGATGGGCACACGGAAGGGTGAGCAGCTAACGTAGTTGAGACCTACGCGGTGGCAGAACTTCACTGAAGAGGGCTCGCCGCCGTGCTCGCCACAGATACCGCACTTGAGGTCTGGACGTGTAGAACGGCCCTTTTCAACGGCCATCTTCACAAGCTGTCCTACACCATTTTGGTCGAGCACCTGGAAGGGGTCAACATTCAAAATCTTCTTTTCAAGATATACAGGAAGGAAGCTTGCAATGTCGTCGCGGCTGTAACCGAAGGTCATCTGGGTGAGGTCGTTGGTACCAAAGCTGAAGTATTCGGCCTTCTTCGCAATATAGTCGGCAGTGAGAGCAGCACGTGGAATCTCGATCATGGTTCCCACCTTGAAAGGTATTTCAATTCCTTCTTGTTCGAAAAGTTCTTTAGCGGTGTCGCGGATAACTTTTTCTTGAAGATCAAACTCATTCACAATACCAATGAGGGGCACCATAATCTCGGGATGGGGGTCGAAGCCTTCTTTCTTCAACTGTATGGCTGCACCCAGGATGGCGCAGGTTTGCATCTCGGTGATTTCGGGATAGGTGTTACCCAATCGGCAACCACGATGACCCAACATGGGGTTAGCCTCAGAAAGGCTATTTACACGCTGCTGTATCTTCTGTACAGAAACACCCATCTCATCGGCCATAGCCTGTTGTCCTGTAAGATCGTGGGGAACAAACTCGTGCAAAGGAGGATCGAGCAAACGAATGTTTACGGGATGTCCATCCATAGCCTTCAAGATGCCATAGAAATCTTTCTGCTGGAAAGGCAACAGCTTGGCAAGCGCCTTCTTGCGACCTTCCTGATTGTCAGAAAGGATCATCTCGCGCATAGCCTTGATCTTATCTGCCTCGAAGAACATGTGTTCTGTACGGCAAAGGCCAATACCTACAGCTCCAAAGTTGCGAGCCACCTCGGCATCGTGCGGAGTATCAGCATTAGTGCGCACCACCAGCTTGGTATATTTGTTGCAGAGGTCCATCAGTTTAGCAAAGTCGCCTGAAACCTCAGCTGGCTTTGTCTTAACCTGTCCGAAGTAAACCTCGCCAGTAGAACCATTGATAGAAATATAATCGCCTTCTTTCAGCACTACACCGTCAATCTCTACGGTGCGAGTTTTATAGTCGACATTAATAGCACCAGCGCCCGACACGCAGCACTTACCCATACCACGAGCCACCACAGCAGCATGTGAGGTCATACCTCCGCGAGCGGTAAGGATACCTTCAGCTGCCGACATACCAGCGAGGTCTTCGGGAGAAGTCTCAATACGTACCATTACAATCTGGTGGCCAGCATCATGCCAATCTTTAGCATCGTCGGCAAAGAACACGATTTGTCCGCAAGCGGCACCAGGTGATGCGGGCAAGCCACGAGTAAGAACCTTGGCTTGTGCCAGAGCCTGTTTATCGAAAACAGGGTGCAGCAGTTCATCGAGCTTGTTTGGCTCGCAACGCTCAAGGGCTGTCTTTTCGTCAATCTCGCCTTCTGCCAAGAGGTCCATAGCAATTTTTACCATTGCTGTACCTGTACGCTTGCCGTTACGAGTTTGGAGGAACCACAGTTTGCCCTCCTGTACGGTAAACTCCATATCCTGCATATCGTGATAGTGCTTCTCAAGTTTTTCTTGAAGAGCATTGAGCTGTGCAAAAATCTCGGGCATAGCCTCTTCCATAGAAGGATATTTTGTAGCACGCACCTCTTCTTCAATGCACTGCTGCTTAGCCCAGCGCTGTGAGCCTTCTTTTGTAATCTGCTGCGGAGTGCGAATACCAGCAACCACGTCCTCGCCCTGAGCATTTACGAGATACTCGCCGTTGAAAATGTTCTCGCCAGTAGCAGCGTCACGGCTGAAGCAAACACCCGTTGCAGAGGTGTCGCCCATATTACCAAACACCATTGCCATAACGGTAACAGCTGTACCCCACTCGGCGGGGATACCTTCCATCTTACGATAAAGGATGGCACGCTCGTTCATCCAGCTATCGAATACAGCGCAGATAGCGCCCCAAAGTTGTTCCATAGGATCATTGGGGAAGTCTTTACCAGTTTGGGTTTTGATAGCCTCTTTGAAAAGGCTTACAAGCTGCTTGAGCTCGTCAACGGTAAGTTCGTTGTCAAGAGTGATGCCACGCTGGGCCTTTACTTTTTCAATGATAGCCTCAAAGGGATCGATATCTTCTTTGTTTACAGGCTTCATGCCAAGCACAACATCACCATACATCTGTACGAAACGACGATAGCTATCGTAAGCAAAACGTTCGTTGCCAGTTTTCTTTGCTAATCCAGCTACCACTGCATCGTTAAGACCCAGGTTAAGGATGGTGTCCATCATACCTGGCATTGAGGCGCGAGCACCTGAACGTACTGAAACAAGAAGGGGGTTCTCAGCATCACCAAACTTGCTGTTCATCAAGCCTTCAATGTGTGCTACTGACTTTGCCACTTCGTCTTTAAGAAGAGCTACAACTTCGTTTTTGCCTTTCTCAAAATATTCGTTACATGTGTCGGTTGTTATTGTAAAACCAGGAGGAACTGGTACTCCAATCAAGTTCATCTCTGCTAGGTTAGCACCTTTTCCTCCAAGGAGGTTTCTCATGTCAGCCTTTCCTTCGGCTTGACCGTTTCCGAAAGTGTATATTCTTTTTACGCTCATAATATATGGTTTATTTGTATTGTCTTGAAATAATTTTTGTTAATATGTCATAATAGTAGTATAGTAGGTTCTGTTTTTTGTGGATGCAAAGGTAACGTATATTTTGTTAATTGCAAAATTTTGTAACCAAAAATTGTAATGTGGGCATTACATTTTCGCTGTTATCGCAAACAACATGTAATGCCCACATGGGTAAATATATTCTATTCAAAAACCTCGTCAATGTCCATCGCACCTTCTTCAGTGTTTTGCTGCTCGCAAGGATTGAAATTACTATCTATATTAAACGATACCGATGGCGAATAGCCCAGGCTTGGGTCGGCATACACTTTCTTCATAAAGATAGCCCAGATGGGCAATGCCATTGATGCGCCCTGCCCCATTCGCATTGAGTCGAAATGGATGTCACGGTCTTCACCTCCTACCCAGCAACCACTAACCAATTGTGGAGTAAAGCCCATAAACCAAGCATCCGAATTACGGTTTGTAGTACCTGTCTTTGCACATATCTCGCCTTGAAGATTATATTTAAATCTTAAACGCGAGCCAGTACCTCCATCAACCACACCACGAAGCAATACTATCATTTTATTGGCACTTTCAGTACTGATGACTTCATTCATACGTGGCTGGAAGCGGGTGATTACATTACCCTCATTATCTTCAATACGCGTAACAAAAAGAGGTGCTGTACGGATGCCATGGTTTACGAACGTGGTGTAGGCGCTCACCATCTCGGCCACTGATACATCGCAGGGTCCGAGACAGAGCGACATTGAGGGATGAATATTGGGATTTCGTATACCATATTCGTGCAGCAAACTAACAAACTGGCTTGGATTTAGTTTGCTCATTAAATAAGCAGAAATCCAGTTGTTCGATTGTGCCAATCCCCATTGCAAGGTCACCATTTCGCCATAGCGTTTACGACTGGTATTGCGTGGCGTCCAAGGTTTGCCAGCTACCATATAAGTTTGTTGCACATTGGGAGCCAAATCGCATGGTGAAAAACCATTTTCCATGGCTAACGAATAGAGGAAAGGCTTAATGGTTGAACCTACCTGTCGGCGTCCGCCTGTTACCATGTCATACATAAAATGTGTATAATTTAGGCCACCCACATATGCTTTCACTTGTCCTGTTGCAGGATCCATACTCATAAAGCCAGCACGAAGAAACGACTTTACATAACGTATACTGTCGATAGGTGCCATCAAAGTATCGATGTCGCCATGATACGTAAACACCGACATTTGTGTAGGTGTATGGAAAGAACGATGAATTTCTTCTTGCGAAGCGCCTGACGCCTTCAGAACACGGTAACGTTCGCTCTGCATCACGGCACGCTCCATAATGCTGTTCACCTGTTTTGTGGAGAGCTGATCGGTAAATGGAGCATTAGGTTTCCTGCGATTTTCTTTAAAGAATTCGGGCTGTAAGTATTTTGCCACATGTGTATATACCGCTTCTTCGGCATAACGTTGCATGCGCGAATCGATAGACGTATATACCTTTAAACCATCAGCATTGAGGTTATAGGGTTTGCCATCTTTCTTAAAGTTTTTGTTGCACCAGCCATACAATGGGTCTGTATCCCAGGCAATTGAGTCGAGATAATATTGTGTAGTGTTCCATGACGGATAATCGTCACGATTGGGCTTTTTGGCCGACATATAGATACGCAAATATTCGCGCAGATAGGGTGCCTGTCCTTCTTTATGGTCGGTGCGATGAAAGTTTAATGTAAGTGGCTCGTTGCAATAAGTATTATATTCGGCTTCGGTCAGATACCCTGCCTTCAGCATTTGTCCCAATACCACATTGCGTCGGCTACGACAACGCTCAGGATAGCGTACGGGGTTAAACAACGAGGGGTTTTTACACAATCCTACTAACGTAGCACTTTCGCAAACAGTAAGTTGACGTGGCTCTTTTTTAAAGTAGGTGTTTGCCGCAGTTTTGATGCCTACAGCATTGTGTAAAAAATCAAAATAATTAAGATAAAGAGCTATTATCTCTTCTTTAGTATAGTTGCGTTCAAGCTTAATAGCTATCACCCATTCGATAGGTTTTTGTAACAAACGCTCTAAGGTGCTTGATGCGGCATCTGAATAGAGCTGTTTTGCCAACTGTTGAGTAATAGTTGAGCCACCACCTGCATGTGTTTGTCCCAGCAGGCCACGTTTAACGATGGCTCGTGTCAATGCAATAAAATCAATGCCTGAATGGCTGTAAAAACGCTCGTCTTCAGTGGCTACCAATGCCTGTACAAGCGAGGGCGAAAGCTCATTATAATTAACACAAACACGATTTTCGCGATTAAAATTCCATGTTCCCAGCACTTTACCATCAGACGAATATATTTGAGTGGCAAAACGGTTAATGGGGTTTTGTAAATCCTCAACAGGAGGCATGTAGCCTACCCATCCGTTCCAAATAGCGGTAAACGCTACTATTGACGTTGCCATAACAGCAAAAATGGTAAACCACAGAAAATGTACGAAAGCTTTTCGCATATATTATGTTCTGAATTATTTATCGTAAATACTAACTATGTTGTTTCAAGTTGGCGTTTTATATTTATACCACACCATATGTATGACTGTGGTAGCCTTTAATTCGGCAAAGTTATAGATAAAATATGAAACAGCCAAAATTTCGGGTTATTGTTTAACCGCCTATGACTATTGACAAGTATTAAATTGCATTATTCGTTCATTTTATTGAAAAATTAACAATCATTCAATAAATATTTTGTTTATTTAAAATTTAGCCTTACCTTTGCAAGAAATATACGCATTGTTTGCGTACACGGAAAGCGTAAGGCATCAAAACAAAGAAGCTATCGTATCATGTAATATTGTATGAATATAGATGTTCAATGTGACAAACTTATAAATTGAAATACAATTATATTTTATGGATAGTAAAATAAATATATAATAAGAAACTCGATTGTATAAATATAAATAGTTTTTGAAAAAGGATGATAGGATTAACATTCAAGCCCAAATTTATTAGTTGTTTGAAACATTACAACAAGAAAAAACTTACTGCCGACATTATGGCAGGTATTATTGTAGGTATCGTAGCGTTGCCTTTAGCCATTGCCTTTGGTATTGCCTCAGGCGTATCACCTGAGAAAGGAATCATTACTGCCATCGTAGCCGGTTTTATCATCTCGGTTTTTGGTGGCAGTAAAGTGCAAATAGGTGGCCCTACAGGAGCCTTCATTATCATTATCTACGGCATCATTCAGCAGTATGGCATGAGTGGTCTCACCATTGCTACATTTATGGCGGGCGTTTTTCTTGTTCTGTTTGGTTTGTTACATTTAGGAACCATTATTAAATACATTCCCTACCCTATTGTCGTGGGCTTTACTAGTGGTATTGCCGTAACCATCTTCACCACACAAATTAAAGACCTATTAGGACTCAGCATGGACGTTGTACCCTCTGACTTTATAGAAAAGTGGTGGGCTTACATACAACATCTCTCAACAGCGCATTTATGGACAGCTGGTGTGGGCATTTTAAGTATCATCATTATTGCCATCTCACCACGTTTTAGCAAGAAGATACCTGGTTCGCTTATCGCCATCATCGTGATGACGATTGCTGTGCTACTGCTTAAAAATTATTGGGGAATAACAGGCATTGAAACCATTGGCGACCGTTTCAGCATCAATTCATCACTTCCTGAAGCCAACTTACCCACAATGTCATGGGAGATGGTAAAGAAGTTAGTGCCCCCAGCCCTTACTATTGCTATATTGGGTGCTATTGAAAGTTTGCTGTCGGCCACAGTTGCCGATGGTGTTATTGGCGATCATCACGACTCAAACACCGAGCTTATTGGCCAAGGTATTGCAAACCTTTTTACACCGCTTTTCGGAGGTATTCCTGCTACTGGTGCCATTGCTCGAACCATGACTAATATTAATAATGGTGGCCGCACCCCTGTGGCAGGCATTATTCACGCAGTAGTATTACTGCTTATCTATCTATTCTTAATGCCGTTGGCTCAATATATCCCTATGGCTTGTTTGGCAGGCGTACTGGTAGTGGTAAGTTATGGCATGTGTGGTTGGCGTTCGTTTGTCATGTTGATGCGTAACCCAAAGAGCGACATCACAGTATTGCTTATCACGTTCTTCCTCACCATCATCTTCGACCTAACCATTGCCATTGAGGTAGGCCTAATTATTGCTTGCTTGTTATTTATGAAGCGCATGGCCGAAACCACTGACGTAAAGGTTATTATGGATGAGATTGACCCGAATGAAGAAACCGACCTCCAGTTAGAAAACAACGAGCACCTTATCATTCCGCAAGGCGTAGAGGTGTATGAAATTAATGGTCCTTACTTCTTCGGCGCAGGAAACAAGTTTGAAGAAATTATGGCCTCTTTTCACGACCGCCCCAAAGTGCGTATCATACGTATGCGTAAAGTTCCTTTTGTTGACTCAACAGGTATTCATAACCTCATTAACCTATGTACCATGAGCGAAAAAGAAGGCATACAGATTGTGTTATCGGGTGTAAACCCGTATGTTCACAAGGTGCTTGAACGTTCTGGTTTCTACCATCTTATTGGCGAGGCCAACATTTGTCCTCACATTAATGTAGCATTGGCGCGTGCCAAAGAAATTACTGGTAAATAACGTTTCGATTATCCAACTCAAGTTTCAATTATCTCGGCATGCTGATTGTAAGCAAGTTATGCTAAAACAAACGGCAAACCGAGCAGAAAACTTGCGAAGCTTGAAAAACTATAAGACAATGGAATATATGTCACAAGAAGGCTACGACAAGCTCGTAGCCGAATTGCATCAACTAGAATGTGTTGAGTTGCCCCTTGTGCGCGATGCTATTGCAGAAGCGCGCGATAAAGGCGACTTAAGCGAAAACTTCGAATATCATGCTGCAAAACGTGAGCAAGGTAGACTGATAAGTCGTATCAACTATAAACGCAAAGTGCTCGAGTTTGCTCGAGTTATTGACAAATCGAAATTAAAACAAGATTGTGTAGGCCTTCTTAGCAAGGTTAAAATCACGAATTTGGTAAGAAATATGACAATGAGCTATACCATTGTCAGTCCGCACGAAGCCAATCTTAGTGAAGGAAAAATATCTATCAAGTCGCCCATCGCCCAAGCATTAATGAACAAGACTGTAGGCGATGTGGTTGAAGTGCGCGTTCCTGCTGGCGTCTTACGCTTGCGCATTGACAGCGTTGAGATATAGTATGATTATTTACCGCTCAGTACTTGCGCCAAGTACTACAGTAATCTCAAGCAAGTACTGCAGTAATCTCAAGCAAGTACTGCAGTAATCTCCATCAAGTACTGAAGTAATCTCCATCAAGTACTGAAGCAATAAAAAGCTTATTGCAGGATGATTACCACCAAACGAATCTGTTTATACGAAACCTAGTGAATGGCAAGGTTTCAGAAAACAGCCAAACACATTTGTGAAGATTTTTGGGTTACGTTATAAAAAAATCGAGCAAAAGCGCATCAATCTTTCTGTTCGTAAATAGCTTAATTGAACTATTTACGAACGGTAATATGAAAACATCCCTGTTTTACTTCGTATTTTACCCAACAACGGTTATTTTTTCGCATATCGTTCAGCACCTCGCTTAGCACCCATTTCAGCGAGTCGTTGCGCACTTGGCGACGTGCTGGCCCATCAGGATCTTGCACCGTTTTATACCTGTTATAGCACACATCAAAGGTAGTGCCATACAGATGGCAACTATTTTCCGTTGCATTAGCATTATGGCCACGTAGTTTTTCAATGTCGGCCTTACTGCGTAACACACTGGTAACAATTATTTTATGCAAAGGAATGCCCTTTACTTGCAAACTATCAAAAAAATTGCGACCTATGTCTTGCAGTAACACTGAGGCCTCTGGCACAAGGTAAGGAATACTACTTTTTAGCCTATCAACATGAAAGAAAGGGTTACTGGCAATATACACCAATTCTTTTTTCATATTTTCAGCCGCATGGCGGTCGGCCACTGGTTTCACACCCAATTTTTTAGCCGACGCTAATTGCACATCGTTTGCATCAGGAAAAGTATTACCAAAATGTGGCACACTATATATACGGTGGCGTACTAAGCTACCATCAGCATTGAAAAACAATCGAGTAGACAGTTTTCCTTGATAACGTTCGGGCACCTCAGGGGCTTCGGTAGTAGGTGCTTCAGTCAAGGATGTTTCAGGTGTTGCCATTACAGCAACTTGGGTTGCGTGCAAGGCTTCATCTTTAACAATAGTGTCTTCTTTCACAGCTACCGTTTCAAGAGAGTCGATAGCCGATTTTTTTGTATCATGCTTGGGGGGACCAGCAACCTCAGGAAATGCGGCACGCACAATGGCAAGCACTATCACACAGATGCCGAACGTCTGAAGATAGCGTTTCTTACTTATCAGTTTCATTTTACGCTCCCCTCCATTATTTTAGTAGATACCAGCACGATGTGGTAAAGAAATTACGAACGTAAGTAAGATTGTAGAACGAACGCCAAAGCTTTCGTGGGCGCAAATTGAATTTTTGTTTATAATGCGGATTTATAAACCAGAACACACGGTCCTCAACCTCCATGCCACATTCTTTTATTAGGCGTTCGAAGGTTTCAATACTTGTGCGCGTTTGTTTTATATTCATCAATTCGTTTACTATATCATCTTTCTCACCAAAAGCTTTCAACAACGTTTTATAAAGACTTTTTGGCAACAGATGAATGAAAGGTAAATGAGAGCACACCTTATTTCGGCTAATCTGCTGATGTCCGCCGAAAGGCATTTGCCATGCTGGAAAACCTATAAACAAGATGCCTGTCGGCTTCAGAAAAGCCTTCAGTTGTTTTAAAAAATCAGCTTTCTTGTTGATATGTTCAATCACATCATGCAGCAAAATAACGTCATATTTATCTTCATTATCTGTGGGAGGGGTACAAGCGAGAAAGTCGCAACAAGTAAACGTAGCCTTGGGCGACACCTGTTTGAAATAGGTTTGAGCGTCGTTTATTCGGCATTGCGCAATGTCCATACCTGTTACAGTGCAACCCATTTCAGCAAAGGGCACTAAATTGCCTCCATCACCACAGCCCACCTCAAGCACTTTGCTTTGAGCTGTAATGTGTTGTTGTGTAGCTAAATATTTGACATAAAATTCACGTGAGGTGTTTTCCAACTCATGAAAATATCGTTGTCTGTCAAGATGTCTTTCTTGCATGTTCTTGTCGTTTTTCGTTTTATAAGTGCAAAGTTAGCACAAATTATGTTTTCAGCCAAGGCTGACGCTCTGAAACTATGTTATTAAATATGATATTTACTTTTTCGTTGCGCCTTTTGAGGTGTATAGCTTCCTGAACCATCGCCCATAGGAACATGTGTTGAACCTCCAGCCACCTTACGTTGATACTGGTTCCAACGCTGTCGTATACGTTCAACATAATCAACTGTTTCAGAACCTCGCATATAGCCATATTTCACAATGGGGTCATTATAATATGAAGGGCTACTGAGTTTTAAAACAAACTCGCTAACATCTGACCACAAATATGGGTTCTTTCCATTTTTACGAGCTAAAGCCATCGCATCTCGCACATGAAAATGGCCTCCGTTATAGCTGGCTAATACAAAATTAATACGTTCGTTGCTGTTTCGTACATCATTAAATAAGCCATTTAGTCGGGCAATGTATCTTGAGGCTGCTTCAATATTTGCTTGAGGGTTGTATAACTCGGCTTCAGCCAATCCCAAGCTTGCTGCTGTTGAAGGCATAATCTGCATCAAACCACGCGCTCCTGCCCAAGAGTAAGCATGAGCATCGAATGTTGACTCTTGATAACATTGTGCAGCCATTAGGCGCCAATCCCATCGAGCACGTGGAGCATACATTTTAAAATAGGAGTCGTATTGCGATATTTGTCCTTTCCCTACATTTAACATAGGTGCATATACATGTCGATGTACGCTGGCCGATGAAAAAGCAAAACGCTCTTCACGTTTAACCTCAGCCAATATCGATGGCGTGTACCAATGATTTAACGAATCAGCCAACTGTTTATTGTCAACTGATACGCACCATGCCGTATGGTGCACACTGTCTGTTGCACCACAATACAGCAAATTAGGTTGAGTGCATGGCATCTGAACAACAGCCACATCGCCCTCACCGTTTATCAAACGACGCATTAAATCAGCTGTATCTTTACATACCTCCACGCGCAAACTAACACCTATTTTTTGTGCGAATTTCTCACAAATAAGATATTGTGTACCCATCGTTTTCCCACGATAGTCGAAATAGGTTTCTGAACCAGAAAAGGTGAGCATAATCAGTTCTCCATTTGCCAAGATATCATCATAGGAGAATTTTGAACTGTTCATCGTATCAGCGCCTACCTCATCTCCACCCACGGTTGTTCCCCATGGTGTAACGGTAGTGTTGTTACGATGTCCACAGCTCGACATTGTAAATAAAAATGTAGATAATATGAAGAAAAAAAATGTACGCATAACTAATATCGGCAAAATTACTACATTTTTTTGGAATTATCATAGAAAAAGTGTACTTTTGCCATAAATTTTCACGAAAACAAGAAAATATGTTACGAATTGCAGTACAATCAAAAGGCCGTTTGTTTGAAGACACGATGGGGTTGTTGGCCGAAGCTGACATTAAAGTAAGTAGCAGTAAACGCACTCTCCTCGTGCAATCAACAAGTTTTCCGTTAGAGGTGTTATATCTTCGCGACGACGATATTCCTCAAAGTGTTGCCGATGGCGTTGCCGACATTGGCATAGTTGGTGAAAACGAATACGTAGAAAAGCACGCACATGCCCATGTTATTTCACGTTTGGGTTTTAGCAAATGTCGTCTATCATTGGCCATTCCGAAAGAGATTGATTATCCAGGCGTTGAATGGTTCAATGGCAAGCGTATTGCTACTTCGTATCCCCATATTCTTGAAACCTACTTACAGCAGCATAATATTAATGCCGAAATTCATGTTATCACGGGCAGTGTAGAAATAAGTCCTGGCATAGGTTTATCTGACGCAATTTTCGATATTGTAAGTTCGGGTAGCACTTTGGTAAGCAATAATCTGCGCGAGGTAGAGGTTGTCATGCAGAGCGAAGCACTACTCATTGCCAATCAACACCTAAGTACAGAGAAACAACAGGTGCTTGACGAGATGCTATTTCGCTTTAAAGCCGTACAATCGGCCTATGATAAAAAATATGTCATGATGAATGTTCCCAAGCAGCAACTCGATAAAATTATCGAGGTGTTGCCTGGAATAAAAAGTCCTACGGTTATTCCCTTAGCTGATGCCAATTGGTGTTCTATACATACCGTGCTTGACGAGAAACGGTTTTGGGAAATTATTGGCAAATTAAAAGAACTTGGAGCCCAAGGCATCTTGGTTACTCCTATTGAAAAAATGATATTATGAACATCATAAAATATCCTTCACAGGCTCAGTGGCAAGATATTGTCACCCGTCCGCATCTCGACACCACACAACTGACCGCCACCGTACAAAGTGTGCTCAACGATATTCGTACCCACGGCGATGCTGCGGTAAAACGCTATGAAGAGAAATTTGACCATGCTGTGCTAAGCACCTTACAGGTAACCGAAGCAGAAATAGAACAAGCTGAGCACAAAGTAGATGACGAGCTGAAACACGCCTTACAGTTGGCCCATGAAAACATTTACCGTTTTCATGCAGCCCAGCGTTTTGACGAAATACATGTTGAAACAGCACCTGGTGTAGAATGTTGGCAAAAAAGTGTTGCCATCGAAAAGGTTGGCCTCTATATTCCTGGTGGCTCAGCGCCTCTATTTTCTACGGTGCTAATGCTGGCTACTCCCGCAAAGATAGCAGGTTGCAAAGAAATTGTGCTCTGCACCCCACCCGACCATTCAGGACTTGTAAACCCCGCCATATTAATGGCAGCAAAAACGGCAGGCGTAAGTCAGATTTTTAAAATAGGTGGCGTACAAGCTATTGGCGCCATGGCTTACGGCACCGAAAGCGTACCCCGTGTGAGCAAAATATTTGGTCCTGGCAACCAATATGTTATGGCTGCCAAACAGCACGTTTGCGTTGAAGGTGTGGCCATTGACATGCCTGCAGGCCCGTCAGAAGTGTGTGTTGTGGCCGATGCTCACAGCAATGCTAAATATGTAGCTGCCGACCTATTATCGCAAGCCGAGCATGGTCCCGACTCGCAAGTTCTGCTCATTACCACATCAGAAGCAACTCTCCATGCCGTCACATGCGAAGTAGAAGAACAATTAGCTTCTTTGCCCCGCAAAGACATTGCTGCTAAAGCATTAGCTAACAGCAGATTTGTATTGGTACATAACGACGAAGAGGCCATGGCGTTATGCAATGCCTATGCTCCCGAGCACCTTATTTTGGCTACCGATAATTATGCTGAATTGGCTCAACAGGTGGTCAATGCGGGTAGTGTTTTCCTAGGCAAATATGCATGTGAAAGTGCTGGCGACTATGCCAGCGGCACCAATCATACCTTGCCCACGCATGGATACGCCATGGCCTATAGTGGCGTAAACCTTGACAGCTATATGAGAAAAATTACTTTCCAACATCTCGACCAGCAAGGCCTAAAATCAATTGGCCGAACCGTAGAGCTGATGGCACATAACGAGCAACTTGATGCCCACCGCAACGCTATGACCGTGCGGCTGAAAGATCTCGACATTAACCCATTTTTTTAAGATTAACATTATATGCGAACTTTACAAGAACTGCTACGCCCTAACATAAGCCAATTAGAGCCCTACAGTTGTGCCCGTAATGAATTCAGTGGAAAAAGCGCTCAGGTTTTTCTCGATGCTAACGAAAATCCCTATAACGCTCCTCTGAACCGATATCCCGACCCTTTACAAACGGAATTAAAACAACGCTTGGCACAAATAAAAGGTGTGCAGCCAGAACAAATATGTTTAGGCAATGGTAGTGACGAAACTATCGATCTCGTTTACCGCTGTTTCTGTCGTCCAGGAAAAGATAATGTGGTAGCCATTGATCCCACATACGGCATGTATAAAGTTTGTGCCGATATAAATGATGTCGAATATCGTTCTGTTCCCCTCAATACACAATTCGACATTCAGGCCGAAGCTATGTTAGATGCAGCCGATGCTAACACAAAGGTAATGTGGATTTGCTCGCCAAACAACCCTTCGGGAAATGATCTCAATGAGCAACAAATACGCATTATTCTCGACCTCTTTGACGGTATTGTCGTCATAGATGAAGCTTACACTGATTTCACCCACCGTCGTGCTTTCCGTTACGAGCTTAACAAATACCCCAACCTCATTGTGCTGAACACTATGAGTAAGGCATGGGCCTTAGCAGGTATACGCCTTGGTATGGCCTTTGCTAGTAAGGATATTATTGATATATTTAATAAAGTAAAATACCCATATAATATTAATTTGCTTACACAGCAGAAGGCGATGGATGCTCTCAACCATACACTTGAGGTAAGCAAATGGGTCAGCACTATCATTCTTGAGCGCTCACGACTGATGGACGCTTTCACCCACCTACCTTCATGTGTTAAGGTTTATCCCTCAAATGCCAACTTTTTCTTAACCGAAATGATTGATGCCAACGACATTTATAACTATCTTGTAAACAGGGGAATTATTGTGCGCAATCGTTCCCGCGTTTCGATGTGTAACAATTGCCTACGTATTACAATAGGCACAAAAGCCGAGAACAACGAATTGCTCGCGGCCCTTAGAATTTATGATATCGAAAACAAAAAATGATGAATAAAGAAGTAAAACAAATATCGCCAATCATTTAAAAACAGAGTCACTATCTTTTTAACAATGTTAAACTGATAATGTACAGGTCTTTATATCCTTAATTCCGCAACACTATAGTTTAACATTATT
>UMGV01052733.1_pt1 | contig 23337 bp, 20 predicted proteins | sample 1965361 | NCBI WGS metagenome assembly UMGV01 (sample SAMEA4836081, study PRJEB28245) | human gut metagenome | biome: gut microbiome; material: fecal sample | place: Denmark | collected 2008
CGGGCGGTGTGCGCTTGATGAGCGTGCATAAGTCCAAAGGCCTGGAGTTTCCGGTGGTGTTCCTGGCTGACTTGAACAGGAGCTTCAACCGGCAGGACCTGGATCGGCCTGTGCTGGTCCATCCCCAGCTGGGCGTTGGTGCGGAGCGCGTGGAGGTGGAACGCCGGCTGCGGTACGACACCGTCTCCAAAACGGCGCTGGCGCTGACGCTGGAACGGGAAGCCAAGGCGGAAGAACTGCGGATACTGTATGTAGCCATGACCCGTGCACAGGAGAAGCTCATCATGGTATGCTCGCGGAAAAACCCGGACAAGCACCTCAAGGAGCTGTGTGCACTGGCAGAACTGCCGGCGCCGCCGGAGGCGGTGGCCGCGGTAAACTGCCCGGGCGATTGGCTGCTGCTGGCGCTGCTGAGCACATATCAGGCAGGGGTGTTCCACGATTACACCGGGGTACGTCCCGCGGTACTGTGCGATGGGCCGGAGGGCTTGGCGCTGCGGCTGCACCGCATCGGCGGTGAGGAGGACGGCGGTGCGGCGATGCCGGCGGAGGAGCCGGGATCACAGGCACCGGATCCGCAGCCGGACGAGGCGGCGCTGGCGTTCCGGTACAGTCACAGAGCGGCGACAGTGACGCCCTCCAAGGTGACGGCTACCCAGCTGAAGGGGCGGGCCATCGATCAGGAGATCGCCGAGGGGACGCTGCCGGCGCGGCGGACCGCCGCACCGGAGAAGCCGCGGTTTTTGCAGGAAAAGCGCGGACTGACCGGGGCAGAGCGCGGTACAGCCATGCACCTGGCGATGCAGTTTCTGCCGCTGGATACTCCTGCGGTACCAGAGGCAGTGACGGCTTTTGCGGAAAGACTGACGGCCCGACGGCTGCTAACGCCGGAGCAGGCTGCGGCGCTGGATATCCCGGCGCTGGCGCTGTTTTTGGCGTCGTCGCTGGCAGAGAGGATACGGACTGCGCCGCAGGTATGGCGGGAGTACCGTTTCGCGTTGCTCACCGATGCGGGTATTTATGACGTCGCGGCAGCAGGGGAGGAGATACTCCTGCAGGGCGTGGCAGACTGCGTATTTGAGACGACGGCGGGTTTGACGGTGGTGGATTTCAAGACTGATCGGGTGACAGCGGCAGAGGCGTCCCAGCGGGCGGAGGCCTATCGGCCGCAGCTGGACGCTTACGCCGGAGCGCTGTCGCGGATACTGGAAAAGCCGGTGACGGAGCGCATTCTGTATTTCTTCGCCTGCGGAGAAGAAATTTCTTTGTGAAAATAGCGAAAAATGCTTGCATTTGCGGGAAGAGTGTGCTATTATCACAGTTGCGTTTGCGGCGATGCCGCGGCGACGAGTGAACCAGAAAGGGGTGAACAAGAGCAATGAAGGAAGGAATCCATCCCAATTATCAGCAGACTACTATCAAATGCGCCTGCGGTAATGTGATTGAGACAGGTTCTACGAAGAAGGATATTCGCGTGGAAGTCTGCTCTAAGTGTCACCCCTTCTTCACCGGCAAGCAGAAGCTGGTGGATACCGGCGGACGCGTTGCCAAGTTCAACAAGCGTTTCGGCCTGGACAAGTAAGGATACACCACTTTGCAAGACCCGTACCAATGGTGCGGGTCTTGTTTTTTATTTTACTTTGGCGCCGGGATGGGGTATAATCGTGGAAAATCATCATAACGAGGACGACTATGGAACGAAAAACCATTGAAGAAAACAAAAACGGTGCGCGGGACTACGCGGTGCTGGTGGGGCTGCGTTCCCCGGTACTTGGTGCGGACAGCGCCGACGAGGAGAGTCTGGCGGAGTTGGCGGCCTTAGTGGAGACGGCGGGCGGTGAGTCCGTGGGTATGATCCTGCAGAGCCGGGAGAAGCCCGACCCCCATAGCTTCATCGGCGAGGGAAAAGTGGAGGAGGTCAAGCGCATGGTGGAGAACAGTGAGGCCACCATGGTGATCTTTGACAACGATCTGTCCCCGTCGCAGGTGCGGGTGCTCACGGAGCTGTGCGGTGTGCAGGTGCTGGACCGCAGCGGCCTGATCTTGGATATCTTCGCCCAGCGAGCCCGGACAAAGGAGGGCTGCCTACAGGTAGAGCTGGCGCAGTATCAGTATCTGCTGCCCCGGCTGATCGGTATGTGGTCTCATCTGGAACGGCAGGGCGGCACCGGCGGCTCGCCCATCGGCACGAAGGGCCCCGGTGAGACGCAGCTGGAGACGGACCGGCGGCACATCCGGCGGAAGATCGACAAGCTGAAGGAGGAACTGGAGGAGGTACGGCGCGTCCGCGCCACCCAACGTCAGCGGCGGCGGAAGAACGAGATACCCATGGTGGCCATCGTGGGCTATACCAACGCGGGCAAGTCCACGCTGCTCAACGCCATCACCGGCGCGGACATACCGGCCAACAACCGGCTTTTCGACACGCTGGACACCACCACGCGGCTGCTGACCGTCAGCGATACGCTGGATGTAGTCATCTCCGACACGGTGGGATTTATCCGCAAGCTGCCCCATCAGCTGGTCGAGGCCTTCAAGGCCACGCTGGAGGAATTGGAGTACGCCGATCTGCTGCTGCACGTCATCGATGCCAGCAATCCGGAGTGGCAGGAACAGGCGCGGATCGTGGATGATCTGATCCGGGAGCTGGGGGCGGAGAATATCCCTTGCATTCGGGTGTACAATAAGTCCGATTTGGCGTTTGCCTTCCAGCGGGACAAGGAGGGGGACGCAGTATCCGTGTCCGCAAAGACTGGCGAGGGGTTAGGCAGGCTGCTCTCCGCCATTGACAAAAAGTTGGACAAGGGCACGAAGCGTGTGACGCTGCACCTGCCCTATGACAAGGCCGGAGCGCTGGACAGCCTGTACCGGGAGGCCAAGGTGGAGTCCGTGGAGTACGGCGAGACGGTGGACGTGGTGGCGGTGTGTACGCCCCGAATCATCGGCCAGCTGAAGGACTATATCGAGGGTTGGACGGAGCCGAAGGAGGAGTGGGAATGAGCGATTTCCGCGTACCCTGTGGCCCGTCAGAGACGGAGTTCACCGAAAAACGATCCCGTTTTATCGGCCATCTGCTGCCGGTGGAGACGGAGGAGCAGGCGCGGGAATTTATCGCGCAGATGAAGAAAAAATACTATGATGCGCGGCACAACTGCTGGTGTTATCTCATTGGCGGCGATACGATGCGCTACGGTGACGATGGCGAGCCTCAGGGCACAGCGGGACAGCCTATGCTGAACGTGTTTCATCGGGAAAACGTCACCAACGTGGTGTGCGTGGTCACGCGGTACTTCGGCGGGATCTTGCTGGGGGCCGGCGGGTTGACGCGGGCGTATTCCAAAAGCGCCCGCGATGCGCTGGCTGCGGCAGGCGTGTCGGAGATGGGCCTGTGGGCCATGGCGGACATTCCGTGCCCCTACGCGCTGTTCGAGCGTGTGCGTGGTGAGGTAACAGCCCTGGGTGGCACGGTGGACAGCGCCGATTACGGCGCGGACATTCGGCTGACGGTTTCGCTGCCGGCAGAGAACACTGCGGCGCTGCGGGAACGGCTAACGGAGCTGTCGGCAGGCGGCATCGCACTGACGGTAACGGCGGAGGCATACCGTCCGGGACCAAAGGTGGAAATATAAAGACAGCGACCCCGGAGGCAGGGACCTCCGGGGTCTTTCACGTTTTGCGCTGGGGTATCATACGATGGCATGAGTACAAAGGAGGTGCCAGCATGGAGGAATATCTCATCACCGCCCGGTCCGTGACCCAGGCGCAGCGTATGGCGCAGCTGCTGGAGCGCCGGGGTGTGCGTGCCGTGGTGGGCCGTGTGCCCATGGGCCTGACCGGCAAGGGGTGCGGCTATGTGCTGCGGCTGCGGGGACAGACCCGCACGGTAGCGGCTCTGCGGCTGCTGCGGGAGGCGGGCTTTGCACCCGCGCAGGTATTTGTTCGTCAGGATGACGGGTATAGTGAGGTAGAGTTATGATCTATTTTGATGCAGGGGCCACGACGCTGCAAAAGCCGGAGACGGTGGCACGGGCTATGTACCGGGCGGTGGGGCAGCTATCCTCGCCGGGGCGGGGGAGTTATCCGGCCACGCGGGCGGCGGAGGAAACAGACCTGCAATGCCGCACACTGGCAGCAAAGCTGTTTGGCGTGACTGATCCGGCGCGAGTGGTGTTCACCTCCTGCGCTACACATGGGCTGAACATTGCCGTGCATACGCTGGTGAAGCCCGGCGGACGGGTGATCATTTCGGGGTATGAGCACAACGCTGTTACCCGGCCGCTGCACGCCATACCGGGTGTGGAGATCACGGTAGCGGATGGGCCTTTGTTTGATGGGGAGGAGATGGTACGGCAGTTCGCCGCTGCGCTGGCGTGTCCGGCGGACGCGGTGATCTGCACACACGTGTCCAACGTGTTTGGATTCCGACTGCCGGTAGAGCGCATCGCGGCGCTGTGTCGGAAGAAGGGTGTGCCATTCGTGCTGGATGCGTCGCAGTCTGCGGGGATGCTGCCGGTGGACATGGATGCGCTGGGCGCGGCGTTTATCGCCATGCCGGGGCATAAAGGACTGTACGGGCCGCAGGGCACGGGGCTGCTGCTGTGCGGCGCGGAGCCGGAGCCGCTGCTGCGGGGCGGCACGGGGTCGCAGTCGATCCTGCAGGAGATGCCGGAGGACCTGCCGGACCGGCTGGAGGCCGGGACGCACAATATGCCGGGGATCGCAGGACTGTTGGAAGGGCTGCGATTTGTGGAGCAGCAGGGCGTGGGACGTATCGCCGAGCATGAGAGACGTCTGACGCGGCAGATGGCAGCACGGCTGCGGGATATTCCCGGTGCGGAGGTGTTCTATACCCCGGAGGATGGGGCACAGACAGGTGTGCTGAGCTTTCGCCTGGACGGTTGGGACTGCGAGGCGCTGGGCGAAGCTCTTGCGGCGCAGGGCGCGGCGGTGCGGGCGGGACTCCACTGTGCGCCTCTGGCGCACCGCACGGCGGGAACGCTGGAGACGGGCACTGTGCGGTGCAGCTTTTCGGCCTTTAGCACCACCGCACAGGTAGAGCACTTTGCCCGTATTTTGCGGCAAATCGTTCGTTAAACTGCAAAACTGTTCACATAATTTTTTGTTGCATTTTCCCAATATTTTTTATATAATGTTAGTATCTATTTTTATGCCCGCAACAGGAAGGGTGGTAACGTGGATAAGGTACTTTCGTTATTAGAAAATATTGGGAATTACTTATTGCTAATACGGATATCGGATATACTGGACATCGCCATTATCGCGTTTCTGGTATACAACCTGCTCCGTATGGTCAAAAGTACCCGTGCCGAGAATATCCTCAAGGGCGTGGTGGCGTTTCTGCTGGTGCTTTGGCTGGTTGATATATTGCAGCTCAACGCCATATCGTACCTCATGCGGAACCTGGTGCAGGTGGGGATCCTGTCCATTATCGTCCTGTTCCAGCCGGAGATCCGCCAGATACTGGAGAAGGTGGGCAGCCGGAACATCAAACTGCTGCGGGCCTTCAACGATCCCAAGCAGCAGTCGGAGCTGGAGGCGGCTATCGATCAGACGGTGACGGCGTGCAGCGAGATGTCGCAGAGCAAGACCGGCGTGCTGATCGTCTTTGAGCGCGACATCCATCTGGATGACATGGTGCGAAGCGGTACGACGCTGGACGCCGCCGTGTCCTCCGAGCTGCTGAAAAACATCTTTTTCGTCAAGGCACCCATGCACGACGGCGCGGTCATCATCCGCCGCGGACGGATCTTGGGCGCGGGCTGCATGCTGCCTCTGAGCAAAAACGTGAATCTGAGCCGCGACCTGGGCATGCGGCACCGGGCCGGTATCGGCATGAGCGAGAACTCCGACGCGGTGGTGGTCATCGTTTCGGAGGAAACAGGTTCCATCTCCGTGGCTATCGGCGGTATGCTCAAGCGGCACCTGAAGCCGGAGACGCTGGGCAAGCTGCTGCGTAATGAGTTGATACCGCCGGAGGAGGAAACGGAGGACAAGCCCCGACGCAATCTGGCGGAGCTGCTGGGACTGAACAGAAAGGGGGCGGACGACCATGTCGGAACGGATCTCTGATACAAACAACGGGACGGCCAACAGCGAGGCGCGCACGCCCCGCTTTAACCGCAGCAAGACCGTGCAGGTCATCATCTCCATCCTGGTGGCTCTGGCGCTGTGGGTATATGTAGATGTGGAGAAGGCGCCGGAGAGGACGAAGACCATCCGGGATGTCCCGGTGGAATTCTCTGGCGAGAATACCACGTTGGCAGACAAAAATCTGATGCTGCTGTCCGGATATGACACCACCATTGATTTGACGATACGCGGTCCTAAGCGGGAACTGGTGAAGATGAGCCGGGATAATGTGCGGGTCATTGCCAGTACATCCAGCATCGATTCCGTGGGCGTACACCAGTTGGATTGGACCGTCAGCTTCCCTGATGGAGTGGTACGCACGAATGTCAGCGTGGAGAAGGCCAGCCTGAGCCAGATCACGGTGACGGTGGGCGAGTTGTATACGAAGGAAGTGCCGGTGGAGTGTCAGGTCATCGGCGAGGTGGCTGAGGGATATTTTACCGGCGATGTAGTGCTGGATCCCGAGGTGCTGACGCTGCGCGCCCAACGGGACGATCTGCTGAATGTCAGCTGCGCCAAGCTGACGGTGGATATCAGCGGCGCGACCCGATCGGTGGTGCAGACGGTGGACGTACAGCTGTACGACTACGACGGCAATCTGGTGGAGAACAGCAACATACGCACCAGTGCCAGCCTGATACAGGCCAAGGTGCCGGTGCTGACCACCAAGGAGGTGGCCCTGGCCATAGAGTTCGAGGGCGTGCCCGGTGCGGCGGCAGACAGCATCGTCTGTGATATCGCGCCCAAGACGGTGCGGCTGAACGGAGAAGCCGACGTGTTGGCGTCTATTGACAAGCTCGTGCTTGCCACGCTGCATGTGGACGATCTGGGGCTGCACCAGCAGAATAGCTATGTGGTCACGCCGCCGGACGGCACCTGGCTGGTCAACGGCAACGAGGTGGCCACGGCGGACATTACCCTGGACGGTATCAGCGAGACGACGCTGACGGTGACGGATCTGTCCTTCACCAATCTGCCGGCGGGGCTGTATGCCGTCGTGCCAGAGGGCGGATTGACGGTGCGGCTGTGGGGGCTTAGCGAGGAGATCGAGGCCATTACTGCCGAGAACCTGCGGGCCACGGCGGACATGAGCACCGTGACCGGACAGGGGAGCTTCACCGTGCCGGTGACCGTGACGGTCAGCGGGTTCAGCGATGTGACGGTGCGCGGCACCTATGAGCTGACGCTGACCATTACCGACACGCCGCCGCAGACGGAGCCGGCGGTACCCGCCGGCGGAGAGGGCCAGACGGTCCCCGAGGTGCCGGAGACATGAGTATTCCCGAGAGGTGAGATAATGACACAGATCGCAACGGTTGAAAAGCTATTGCCCGGCGGGTATGCGGAGATATCCGTACCGCGGAAGACCGCCTGCGGCCACGACTGCGAGGAATGTGCCGGCTGCGGCATGACCGGCGCGGCTATCAAGGCCCGTGCCAAGAACGATCCCAACGCCCAGCCGGGAGAAAAGGTCGTGGTGGAAAGCAGCACGAAAAAGCTGCTGGGTGTGGTGGCGCTGGTGTATGTGCTGCCTGTGGCCGGGTTCCTGCTGGGGTATTTCCTCAGCGAAGGGCTGCTCGAGGGCTGGCGGTACGGGATCGCCGTGGCTGCGGCGGTGCTGGCATTTTTGCCCAGCGTGGCCTATGACCGCTACGCACGGCGGAAAGAGCTGCTGACCTATACCATATTACGGGTGTTCTGAGAGATGTTCGGCTATGTGCGGCCTTCGGATGACAGGCTGACGCCGGCGGATCGTGAGACGTTCCGCGCCGCCTACTGCGGGCTGTGCCACGCGCTGGGTGCGCGGTACGGCTTGGTGGGGCGGATGATCCTGAACTATGATCTGACTTTTTTGGCGATGGTGCTGTCGGACGGAGCAGGGGAGATGTGCGCCAAGCGCTGCGCGGTGCATCCGATGCGGAGACGCTGCTGCGTTGCGGGCGATCCGGCGCTGGACGCGGCGGCGGACATGAGCGTGATACTGACCTACTGGCAGCTGCGGGACGGTGTGGCCGACCACGGATTCTGGTGTGGGCTGAAGTACCGCATTGCGTCGGTGCTGTTGCGTCCGGCGTACCGAAAGGCACGGGAACGGCGGCCTCAGTTTGATGCGGGGACCAAGGCGCATCTGTCGGAGCTGGCGGCGCTGGAACGGGAGAGATGTTCCTCCCTGGATGCGCCGGCGGACGCCTTTGCAAAGCTGCTGGCACTGGCGGCGGGGGAGGTCAACGATCCGGTGCGGCGGCGGGTGACAGCACAGCTGCTCTACCATCTGGGCCGATGGGTCTATCTGGTAGACGCGGCGGACGACCTGCGGGCGGATATAAAAAGCGGCGGGTACAACCCGCTGGCCCTGCGCTTTACGCCGAAGGACGGCGCGCTGGCACCGGCCGACAGTGAAGTGCTGGCCCTGACGCTGGATGGTTCTGTCCGGGCCATGGCGGCGGCCTTTGAGCTGCTGCCGGAGACAAAGTACACACCGGTCCTGCGTGCTGCGGTGTACGAGGGACTGTATGCCGTGGGGGCGGCCGTGCTGCACGGTACGTTCCGCAAGCGGTAGAGACGAGAAGAACCTATACGAAAGGCGGACACGGACTATGCGTGATCCCTATCAAGTGTTGGGGGTGCCCAGCACCGCCACAGACGAAGAGGTGAAGAAGGCTTACCGCGACCTGGCGCGGAAGTATCACCCGGACAATTATCACGACAACCCGCTGGCTGATCTGGCGCAGGAGCGCATGAAGGAGATCAACGAGGCCTATGAGGCGGTGCAGTCCCAGCGGAAGGCCCAGCGCAGCGGCGGGTATTCTGCCTCCGGTGCGGGCTACGGCACCGGATACGGCGGGTATCAGTCGGCATATCAGGGGCCCTATCAGGGCGGCAGCCGCTATCAGCGGGTGCGTATGGCCATCAGCAGCGGCGATCTGAACCTGGCGGAGGAGCTGCTGAACGCCCAGACCAACCACGACGCCGAGTGGAATTTCCTCAAGGGTGCGATCTGTTATCGCCGGGGCTGGTTGGACGAGGCGCGGCGGTATTATCAGACTGCCGTTACTATGGCGCCGGACAACCCGGAGTACCAGCGGGCGCTGGATATTCTGGAGGGACGCGGCACGGCCTATCGCCCTGACGGGTATGGTAATGTGACCACCGGCACCTGCGGAAACAGCGACTGTCTGCGCCTGTGCGGCGCCACGCTGTGCTGCAACGCGCTGGGCGTGCCCGTTTGCTTCTGCTGAATTTGTACACAACAGGGGAGGGTTTCCCTGTTCTACTAAAATGAAGGAGTTGATCCCGTGGTCAAGAGTATGACCGGTTACGGCCGCGCCCGCGAGATGCGAAGCGGCAGAGATATCACCGTGGAGGTGCGGTCCGTCAACAACCGCTATCTGGACTGCACTGTGAAGCTGCCCCGCGCCTATATTTTTGCGGAGGACGCCATCAAGACACGCGTACAGAAAGCGATTTCCCGCGGCAAGGTGGATGTGTTCGTCACTATTGACACCTCTGCGGCGGATGTGGCGGTGGTGCAGGTGAACGAAGGGCTGGCGAAGGGGTACTATGACGCACTGATGCACCTGAAGAACAGCTTTGCTCTGCCCGGCGATGTGACGCCGGAGGTGCTGGCCAGGTTCCCAGATGTACTGACGGTCACCAAGGCGGAGGAGGATGTGGAGGCTATCGCCGCCGACATCTGCGCCGTGCTGGACGATGCGCTGGCGGCCTATAACGCCATGCGTACCGTGGAGGGTGAAAAGCTGGCGTTGGACGTTTCCTCCCGGGTGGATACCATTGAGGAGACCGTGAGCAAGGTGGAGGCGCAGTCGCCCCAGACGGTAGCGGCCTATCGCCAGCGGCTGGAAGCCAAGATGCAGGAGGTACTGCAGTCCACCACCATCGACGAGAGCCGTATCCTTACCGAGGCGGCCATTTTTGCGGATAAGGTGGCTGTGGACGAAGAAACGGTGCGCCTGCGGAGCCATATCGCCCAGTTGCGGGACATGCTGCAAAGCGGCGAGCCCGTGGGCCGAAAGCTGGATTTCCTGATTCAGGAGGTCAACCGCGAGTGCAACACCATCGGCTCCAAGTGCAACGACCTGACTGTGGCACGTGATGTGGTGAACATGAAGGCCGAGGTAGAGAAGATCCGCGAGCAGGTACAGAATATGGAGTAAGGAGGCCGGTATGCAGTTTATCAACATCGGCTTCGGCAACCTGGTGTCCGTCCAGCGGCTCATCGCCGTGGTCAGCCCGGACTCTGCCCCAGTAAAGCGCCTGGTGCAGGAATCCCGTGACCGTGGGATGCTTATCGACGCTACCTACGGCCGCAAGACGGCCTCGGTGCTCATTATGGACAGCGACCATGTGGTGCTGTCCGCCCTGGCGGCGGAGCGTCTGGCACCGCGCCTGGGATTGTCGGTAGAAGAATTGACAGAGGAGGATGAATGACCCTTGCATAAGATAGGAAAGACATTTATTGTCTCCGGGCCCTCCGGTGTGGGTAAAAGCACCGTGCTGCACGCCCTGTTTCAGGGCCGTGATGACCTGTATTTCTCCGTATCCGCCACTACCCGCGCACCCCGCGAGGGTGAGCAGGACGGCGTGGATTATCACTTCATCCAGGCGGATGCCTTCCGCGATATGATCGCCGCCGATGCCTTTCTGGAGTATGCCGAGTATGTGGGCAACTTCTATGGCACGCCCAAGATGTACGTGGACGACGCCATGGCCCGGGGCAAGGACGTGATATTGGATATTGAGCGCCAGGGCGCCGTGCAGGTGTGTGCCAAACGGCCGGAGACGGTGCGTATTTTCATCGCTCCGCCCAGCTGGGATGAACTGGAGCGCCGCCTGACTGCCCGGGGGACCGATACGCCGGAGAAAATACAGAAGCGTCTGATCCGCGCCCAGGTGGAACTGGAGATGGCCGGCGACTATGACTATTTTGTGGTCAACGATACGGTAGAGAATGCCGTGAATGAGCTGCGGGCCATTATGTGCGCCGAGCACTGTAAACCAGCTGAGCGTATGTGCGCCATCCTCAGCGAAAAGTAAGTGTGTGAACCGACGCGGCCTGTCCGCGTATTTGGGCCGCCCCGCCTGGGCGCAGCCATACAAAACGAAAGGAATTGATCGTTATGTCTATGCTTTATCCCGCTATGAACAAGCTGACCGAGTACATCCCCAATCGCTACATGATGGTGAACGTGGTGGCACGCCGCGCCCGTCAGATCGCCGCCGAGGCCGAGGTCCCCGGCGAGCCTCTGCCGGAGAAACCCGTGACGATGGCCATCGGCGAGGTGGCCGAGGGCAAGTACGTCAGCGACCCCGTTATCGAGGAAGACGAGGCCTGAGGTGGCGGTGATCGCCAAGGTGGCCGTACAGGCGGCTACCTACGCCATCGACAAGGCCTATGATTACCTGCTGCCGGAGGAAGTCGGCGGACAGGCGGGCTGCCGGGTGTTGGTGCCCTTCGGCCGCGGCAACCGGCTCACAGAGGCGATGATCCTCTCCCTGCATCAGGCGGTGCCGGACAAGCCGCTGAAGGCGGTCCGATCCCTGCTGGATGAAGAACCGGTCATCACGGAAAGGGAGCTGCGGCTGGCGCTGTGGATGACACGCCGGTACTTCTGCACATTTTATGACGCGCTGCGTACCGTGTTGCCTGCCGCCGTATGGTATCATTACCGGGAGACTTGGTCCCTGGCACAGCCGCCGCTGGTGCCGACACGACAGGAGGCAGCGGTATGCCGCCTTTTGCAGGATGGCCCGCTGACCACGGATAAGCTGCGTCAGGCGCTGGGCGACGATGTTGAGCCGCTGCTGCGCCGCATGGCCAAATCGGGTGCACTGCATTGCAAAAAGGAGCAGAGCCGCAAGGTACGCGACAAGGTGGTGCTGTTCGCCCGTCTCGCTGTTCCTGTTGAAGAGGCGTTGGCTCTGGCCGGTAAGTCCCAGCGGCGGCGCGAGGCAGTGACGTTTCTGGCTCAAAACGGGGAGACAGCACTGCACGATGTGACGTATTTCACCGGCGTATCCCGCCAGACACTGAACGCCTTGGAGAAGTTGGGGGCGGTGGCGTACCGGGAGCAAGAGGAATACCGAATATCTGAAAAACAATACACTGTAAAGGCGGAAGAATTGACGCTGAACGACCAGCAGCAGCACGTCTGTGACACGCTGCTGGCCCAGGTGCGGACGGAGACGCCCGGCGTCACGCTGTTGCGCGGCGTAACCGGCAGCGGCAAGACGGTGGTGTATATCCGGCTGGCGCAGGAGCTGCTGAAAATGGGCAGGTCCGTGATGATCCTGGTGCCGGAGATCGCCCTGACGCCCCAGATGATGGCGCGGTTCACCGCGTATTTCGGCCACGAGGTGGCGCTGCTGCACAGCGGTTTGCGGATGACGGAACGCTATGATCAGTTCAAGCGGCTGCGGCGGGGCGAGGCCCATATCGTGCTGGGTACCCGGTCGGCGGTGTTTGCACCGCTGGAAAATTTGGGCCTCATCATCATGGATGAGGAGCAGGAGGGCTCCTATCAATCGGAAAACGCCCCTTGTTATCATGCACGGGATGTGGCAAAATACCGCTGCGCCGCCGAGGGTGCGCGGTTGCTGCTGGGTTCTGCCACGCCCACGGTGGAGACGTTTTACCACGCGCAGCAGGGTGAGTACGATCTGCTGGAGTTGACGGAGCGCTACAACCGCCGTGCCCTGCCTGAGGTCCGCATCGCCGATCTGCGGCAGGAGCTGCGTGCCGGAAACAGCACCGTTATCAGCCGCCCACTGCAGGAGGAACTGGCAAAAAACATCGCTGCGGGGGAGCAGAGTATCCTATTCCTGAACCGCAGGGGCAGCAGCCGCCAGCTGCTGTGTCCCCAGTGCGGCTATGTGCCGGAGTGCCCGCGGTGCAGTGTATACCTGACATACCACAGCGCCAATGACCGGCTGATGTGCCACTACTGCGGTTATTCACACGCTGCGCCGACGGTGTGCCCGGAGTGCGGCGGCACACTGAAGCATATCGGCTTTGGTACCCAGCGGGTAGAGGAAGAGCTGCATGAGCTGTTCCCGGGAGTCGAGGTGCTGCGGATGGATGCGGACACCGTATCCGTGGGACATGAGGCACTGCTGAAGGAATTTGAGGAGAGGCAGATCCCCATTCTGCTGGGCACCCAGATGGTGGCCAAGGGGCTGGATTTTGCCAATGTGACGCTGGTGGGTGTGCTCAGCGCCGACCTGTCCCTATATGTGGATCACTACCGGGCGGCGGAGAGGACCTTCAATCTGTTGACACAGGTGGTTGGCCGTGCGGGCCGAGGCGACAAGGCCGGGCGGGCTGTGATACAGACCTACACACCGGAGAATGATGTGATACAGGCGGCGGCCGCCCAGGACTACCAAGGGTTTTACGATGCCGAGATCGCGCTGCGCCGCCTGCGGCAGGACCCGCCCTTTGCGGATCAGTTCACCGTTACGGTGACGGGACCGGAGGAGGCGTTGGTACGTCACTCCATCGAGCTGCTGCGGCAGGGGATCGGAAATGCGGCGGAGAAGCCGCCCTACGACACGCTGGGGATACAGGTCATCGGGCCTGCACCGGCGCCGGTGGTAAAGGTCAATGGCGTGTACCGCTATCGCTTGTTGGTATTAGGAAAAAATACCGCGCCGGTGCGGGAGTTGCTGGCGGGGTTCATGCGAGCCTTTGTGCAGCGGCCCGAAAACCGAAGACTGCATATTTATACGGACTGCGATAAAATGGATTAAATCCAGGAAATACGAGGTAAGATTATGGCTTTACGAAAGATCGCGTTGGAGGGCGAGACGTGCCTGAGCAAGGTGTGCCGCCCGGTTACAGATTTTAACAGCCGGCTGCATACGCTGCTGGACGATCTGGCCGATACGCTGGCCGACTCCGGCGGCGTGGGTCTGGCTGCGCCCCAGGTGGGCGTACTGCGCCGGGTGTGCGTGGTGCTGGACGAGGAGGATCAGCTGATCGAGCTGGTGAACCCGGAGATCATCTACACCGAAGGGGAGCAGACTGGCCTGGAGGGCTGCCTGAGCGTTCCCGGGAAATACGGCGTGGTAACGCGGCCTGAGGTGGTGCGTGTCCGTGCCCAGGACCGGGACGGTCAGTGGTTCGAGGTCGAAGACGAGGGCCTGACGGCCCGATGCTTCTGCCATGAGATCGAGCACCTGGATGGTCATCTGTTCGTGGAGCATACCGACCGGCTCATGGAGGGTGAGGAGCTGCAAAAGTGGCTGGAGGCGCACGCCGACGAGTACGAGATCGAGGAAGAAGAGGACAAGTAATGCGTATTCTGTTTATGGGAACGCCGGATTTTGCCGTGGCGTCCCTCAAACGGCTGGTGGCCGACGGACACGACATCTGCGGTGTGTTCACCCAGCCGGACAAGCCGAAGAACCGCGGCATGAAATTGATCGCGCCGCCGGTGAAGGAATATGCTCTGACGCAGGGACTGCACGTATACCAGCCGCTGAAAATGAAGGACGGTACGGCGTTGGAGCTGGTGCGGTCTCTTGCTCCCGAGCTGATCGTGGTGGCAGCCTACGGCCGTATCCTGCCGGAGGACATCCTGAACACGCCAAAGTACGGTGCCATCAACGTACACTCCTCCATCCTGCCGAAGTACCGGGGCGCAGCGCCCATCAACTGGGCGATCCTCAACGGCGACACGATGACAGGCGTATCCATTATGTATATGGCGCCGGAGCTGGATGCGGGAGATGTGATACTGTGCCGCGAGACGGCCATCGATCCGGACGAGGATGCGGTGGCGCTGACGGCGCGGCTGGCGGAGCTTGGCGCGGAAGCGCTGCATGAGGCCATCGGGCAGATCGAATGCGGCACCGTTACCCGGACGGCGCAGGATCACGCGGCGCACACCTACGCGCCCATGCTGGATAAAAGCCTCTCGCCGATGGATTTCTCCCGGTCGGCGCAGCAGCTGCACGATCAGGTGCGGGGCCTGGTGCCCTGGCCCAGTGCGTCCATGGTGCTGGCAGGCAAGCCGGTCAAGGTCCACCGCACCGCAGTAGGCGGAGAGACCTCCGCCCCGGCGGGCAGCGTGGTGGAGGCGGACAAAAACGGCCTGGCCATTGCCTGCGGCGACGGCAGGCTGCTGCGTGTTCTTGAATTGCAGGGCGAGGGCGGCAAGCGCATGGCAGCGGCGGATTATCTGCGGGGCCATCCGGTCCCGCTGGGCCTGTGACGCCCCGTGACGCGCGGGACGCGGCGCTGGAGGCGCTGCTGCAGATGGAGCGCCGTGGTGCGTGGTCTGACGGCAGCCTGAAGCGTATCGCGGCCCAGTCCGGGCTGGAGGCCCGGGACACGGCGCTGTGTACCCGGATGACCTACGGCGTGGTGCAGAACCGGACACTGCTGGACTACTATATCGACCATTGGTGTACGCAGAAGGCCGCCCGGCTGGAACCGGTGGTGACCTGCCTGCTGCGTTTGGGTATATATCAGATACTGTTCATGGACAAGGTGCCCGACCGGGCTGCTGTTCACGAGACAGTAGAGCTGGCAAAACGCCGGGGCAAGACCCGTGCCGCGGGCATGATCAATGCGGTGCTGCGGAAATGTGCGTCAAGTAAAAACACTTTACCGCCATTGCCGCAGAATAGTTTTGTTTCCAAAGCAGCGGTGCAGTACAGCCATCCCAGGTGGTTGGTGGAGCGCTTGACGGCTTTGGCCGGCGAGCAGGAGGCCGAGGCGTTCCTGCGGTTGGATAACGAGCCTGTTCCCACGGTGATACAGGTCAATCCGCTGAAGACCACGCCGGCGGAATTGGAAAATGAGCTGCGATCGGACGGTGTCCGTCTGGTGCCCCATCCCTGGTTGGAGGGCTGTTTTGAAGTCACCGGTACCGGCGATTTGGAGCGTCTGTCCGCCTTTGCGTCGGGACGCTGCACGGTGCAGGATGCCGCGGCGCGTTTGGCGGCTATTGCCGCCGGACCGAAGCCCGGCGATCGGGTGCTGGATGTGTGCGCCGCCCCTGGCGGCAAATCCTTCGCCATGGCTATGCAGATGGAGAACCGGGGCGATATCCTCTCCTGTGACATTCACCCCCACAAGCTGAAGCTCATCGAAAGCGGTGCGGCACGGCTGGGGATCACTATCATCCGCACAGCGCTGGCCGACGGACGAGAGCGTCACGCCGGCTGGGTGGAGCAGGCCGATGTGGTTCTGGCCGATGTGCCGTGCTCCGGCCTGGGCATTATCCGGAAGAAACCGGATATCCGCTGGAAGGATCCGGCGCAGCTGGCACAGCTGCCCGCCGTCCAGCTGTCGATATTGAACAACGTGTCCGCCTACGTCCGTCCCGGCGGCGTGCTGGTGTATGCCACCTGCACCGTCCTGCCGGAGGAAAACGGCGGCTTGGTGTCGGCCTTTTTGGACGTACACCCGGACTTTGCGAAAGAGGAATTTACCCTGCCCGGTATCGGAAGCTGTCCCGGTGATGTGACACTGTGGCCCCAGCGGACCGGCACCGATGGATTTTACATCTGCCGTATGCGCCGCAGGGGATAACGTCAAGGAGCGAATTGCATGACCGACATCAAATCCATGACCGAGCGCCAGCTGGCTGACTTTTTTAAGAATATGGGACAGCCGGTTTTCCGTGCAAAGCAGGTATTCACCTGGCTGCACCGTGGCGTGCGCTCCTTTGACGAGATGACCGACCTGTCCAAGCCGCTGCGTGCCCAGCTGGCCGAGACGTGCTTCATTACAGCGCCGACCGTGGCCCGGAAGCAGACCTCAAAGCTGGACGGGACCGTTAAATATTTGTGGGAGTTGGCCGACGGCAATTGCATCGAGACGGTCCTGATGCAATACCACCACGGCAACACCGTGTGTATCTCCTCTCAGGTGGGCTGCCGTATGGGCTGCGCCTTTTGCGCCAGCACCATTGCCGGCAAGGTCCGGGACCTACGGCCCTCTGAGCTGCTGGACCAGGTGTTGTTTACCCAGCTGGACAGCGGCCTGCCTGTCTCCAACATCGTGCTCATGGGTATCGGAGAGCCGTTGGACAACATGAACAATGTGCTGCGCTTTCTGGAGCTGGTCAACAGCCCCCACGGGATGAACATCGGTATGCGGCATATCAGCCTGTCCACCTGCGGCGTAGTGCCGGGGATCGACGCGCTGGCGGATCGGCAGCTTCAATTAACGCTGTCTGTCTCCCTTCACGCGCCGGACAGCGAGACCCGCAGCCGCATTATGCCGGTGAACCGGGCGTATGATGTGGAGACGCTGTTTGCCGCCTGCCACAGATACTTCCAAAAGACCGGGCGGCGCATCAGCTTTGAGTATGCCATGATCGACGGCGTCAACGACCACGATTGGCAGGCGGAGCTGATCGCGAAAAAGCTGAAGGGTATGCCGGGCCACGTGAACCTGATACCCCTGAACGACGTGGTGGAGAGCCCGTATAAGCCCAGCAGACGCATCGGCGCTTTCCAGCAAAAGCTGGAGAGTTTGGGAGTTACCGCCACGGTCCGCAGAAGCCTGGGCGGCGATATCGACGCCTCCTGCGGCCAGCTGCGGCGGAAGGAAATGCAGGAACGCGGCCAACTGTGAGACATGGACTCTTTACGGAATAAAGGATGTGAGCGACTATGAAAATGTGGGGGATCACCAATACCGGGTTGGTGCGGAGCGAGAATCAGGACGCCTACGCCGTGTTCGAGGCCGGCGCATTCCACGCGGCCGTGGTGTGCGACGGTATGGGCGGCACCAACGGCGGACAGGTGGCCAGCGCCATCGCCGTAGCCCGGTTCGAAAAGGAGCTGCGCGACAGCCTGCGGGACGATATGGACATCCCGCAGCTGCGGCAGGCAATGCTCAGCGCTATCGCCTGCGCCAATGACGCCATCCGGCAGGAGGCGGCACGGAACGCGGAGTACCAGCACATGGGTACCACGCTGGTGTGCGCCGTGGCCCGGTCCGACATGGCGATTATCGGTAACATCGGCGACAGCCGTGCCTATCACATCACGCCGGAGGGTATTTTCCAGATCTCCCGCGACCACTCGGTGGTGGAGAATATGGTGGCCAAGGGCGATCTGACGCCGCTGGAGGCCAGAACACACCCCAATCGCAATCTCATCACCCGGGCGCTGGGCCCGGACATCCACGCCAAGGCGGATACCTTTGAGCTGCCCTGGCACAAGGACGAGTTCCTGCTGCTCTGTTCCGACGGACTGGTGAACACCGTCTCGGATCAGGAGATGCTGTTTGAGGTCCTCCACGACGGGGACGTAAATGAATGTCTTGACCATTTGCTGCAAATATCGCTTCAGCGGGGCGCACCGGACAACATCACGGCAGTGCTGCTGCTGAACGAGGAAGGGAGATGACCACATGGATCAGTATATCGGAAAAATGCTGGACGATCGCTACGAAATACTGGAGCTGATCGGCTCCGGCGGTATGGCCAATGTCTATAAGGCCCGGTGCCACCGGCTGAATCGCCTTGTGGCCATCAAGATACTGAAAAGCGACCTGGCGGACAACGCGGATTTCCGCCGCCGGTTCCACGATGAGTCCCAGGCGGTAGCGCAGCTGAGCCACGCCAACATCGTGTCGGTGTATGACGTGTCCACCAATCCGGACCGGGAATACATCGTCATGGAGCTGATCGACGGCATCACGCTGAAGCAGTATATGGAGCGCCGTGGCCGCATGGACTGGCGGGAGTCGCTGCATTTCATCACCCAGATCATGCGTGGCCTGAGCCACGCCCACAGCCGCGGCATCATCCACCGTGATATCAAGCCCCAGAACATCATGGTCCTGCGGGACGGCAGCGTGAAGGTGGCCGATTTCGGCATTGCCTGCCTTGCCAACCAGGGGCAGACACTGACCCAGGAGGCGCTTGGCTCCGTGCACTACATCTCGCCGGAGCAGGCCCGGGGCGACCGTATCGACGCGCGCTCGGATATCTATTCCGCCGGCGTTGTGCTGTATGAGATGCTCACCGGACGCCTGCCCTTTGAGGGCGACAGCGCCGTATCCGTGGCCATCCAGCACCTGAGCTCCGTGCCTCTGGCGCCCCGGGATATCGATCCCAGCATCCCCGAGCCGCTGGAGCTGATCTGCATGAAGGCTATGAACAGCGACCCCAACAAGCGCTACGCCTCGGCGGATGCTATGATCGAGGACCTGGAGAAGTTCCGCCGGGACCCCTCTGTGGATATGGACTATATCCGGCAGGAGCTGACTGCCCCTGCCGCGGATACCGAGCCCACCATGCCTATCCCCACGGCCCAGGTGGCCTCCGCCGTAAAAAAGCACACCGGCGAGCTGCGCCGGGAACGCGAGGAGGAAGAGGAGCCGCCCCGCCGGGATAAGAAGTCTATTGCCATCATCGCCGGGATCTTTGCCGCGGCGGTGCTGCTGGTGGTGCTGCTGTTCAAGCTGATACTGGGTGATTTCGGTCCTGCCGGCAGCAACAAGAGCTACCCCGTGCCCGATATCCGCGGCAAGACTGTGGAGGAGGCCCAGGAGATGGAGAGCGTAAAGGATATCTTCCTGATCGAGGTGCAGGGTTCCCGCACCACAGAGGAATACCAGCCGGGGCAGATCGTCGAGCAGGATCCCGCTGCCGGCCGCACCCGAAAGAGCAATCTGGTCATTCAGGTCTATGTGGCCGCTGAGCCGGAGAAGGTGCCGATGAAGGATCTGGTGGGCATGGAGTACCGGCAGGCGCGCGTGCTTCTGACCGATATGGGTCTGGATCTGAAGATCACCACGGAAACCGTGTCCTCCGACAAATACGGCGCGGACGCCGTGATCGAGACAGTCCCTGCCGCCGACGAGCCGCTGGTGGCCGGACAGACGGTGATCCTGCGGGTCAGCACCGGGCCGGAAACGGTGACGGTGCCTACCTTCACCGGTCAGGATATCGCCAACGCAGTGCAGAATGCTCAGGACCTGGGCCTTACTGTGGGTGAGATCACCTATGACACATTCAGCTTTGCGCCCCAGGGTCAGGTGATCGAGCAGAGCATCAAGCCCACCGACGAGGTTCCCGGCGGTACAAAGATCAGCTTTACCGTCAGCGGGCAGAAGAACAGCGACGACGCCACAGCGGCCCGGGTGGTGGAGTTTACCATGCCCAGCGATATGGAGGGTATGATCAAGGTGGAGTTCGAGCAGGACAGCGTGACCCTGGACAGCCAGTACATCAACGCCTCCATGGGGACGGTGACGTATACCTTTACCGGCAAGACTGGGACCAGTTCTAACGTCTGTGCCGTCTTTACCAGCATGAACACCGGGGCCACCAAGGTCTCCGCCATTCAGGAGATACGCTTTTGAGCCGGGGGCGCATTGAGAAGGCCCTCAGTGGTTTCTACTATGTAAATACCGGAGCCGAGATGCTGCAATGCCGCGCTCGCGGAAAGTTCCGCCGGGAGGGCATGAGCCCGCTGGTGGGCGACTGGGTCCAGGTCCGTGACCTGGGCGGGGGCGAGGGCTTTGTGGAGGCTGTGGAGCCGCGCCGCAATGTGTTTTCCCGTCCCGCCGCCGCCAATGTCGATCAGCTGGTCATCCTGGCCTCCGCCGCCATCCCTGTGACGGAGCCGTATCTCATTGACCGCATTGCCGCCATCGCCGCCCTGAAGGGCTGTCAGGTGCTGCTGTGTCTGAACAAGTGCGATCTGAACACGGCGGACGAGTTGTATGACATCTATAGTCATTCCGCCCTGCCGGTGCTGCGTATCAGCGCCGAGACAGGGGAGGGACTGGAGACGCTTCGCGCCGCCATCGCCGGAAAGCTGAATGCCTTTACCGGGAACTCCGGCGTGGGGAAATCCAGCGTGCTGAATCGGCTGCTGCCGGAATTGCATTTGCCGGTGGGCGAGGTCAGCAAGGCTCTGGGCCGCGGCCGCCACACCACGCGCCATGTGGAGCTGTTTGCTTTGGGCGGCGGCACCTATGTGATCGACACACCGGGTTTTTCCTCCTTTGATACAGAGGAAATGGACCTGGAGCTGAAGGCGCACCTGCCGGAGACGTTCCCCGAATTTGCACCCTATGTGGACCAGTGCCGCTTTACCGGCTGTACCCACACAAAAGAAAAGGGCTGCCGCGTGCTGCAGGCTGTGCAGGACGGTGATATCCCTGCCAGCCGCCACAAGAGCTACCTGCGGCTCTATGATGAACTGAAGGACCTGCGGGCCTGGCAGAAGAAGTGAAAAAGCGGAGTGCGATGCACTCCGCTTTTTGCGCTTCATATACTGGAGCAGGGGGAGGGATATACGGTGCGAAGATGGGGCGGCTGCTGCTGGTTGGGCATTTGTGCGCTGGGATTGGGACTGGGTATCCTGATCGCGGCGGTGTTCCCGGTGGGCTGCTTAATGTTCCTGGTGTCGTTTTTGCTGATCGCCTGCGGAATCGCGTGCTTGAGGGACAGGAGGTGAGGGCATGAGGATCATCGTCTGGCGGGCGCCCCGTGGGATGCGGGGACTGCTGCGCCGGCTATTCGGCGTGGCGGCATAACCGCCGGAGTTCACACATAGAATGGTCACAAACCATAGGAATGTGAGGGCTGGAACGATGGAATGTGGCTTGCAATGGAAGGATATCACCTGCTGGGATGAGGTGCCCCGGCTGACGCTGACCCACGAGGAAACGCTGGAGGCAGCCATCCCCGATTACTGCCCGGACATGGGGCGCGTGGTGGAGGCCTCGGGCACACTGTGTCTGCGGTCCATCACCGCCCGCAGCGGCAATCTGGAACTGAAGGGCACTGTCCGGGTCACGGTGCTGTATACATCAGAGGAGAGCGTGGGACTGCGGAGCCTGACCCAGGCGGTGCCCTTTGTCTGCACGTCGGAGAACCGCCCACTGGCGGCCTGCCAGGTGCTGTGGGCCGCCGGAAGGCTGCTGCTGTGCGAGGCCCAGGCACTGACGCCCCGCCGTTTGTCCCTGCGTCTGATGCCGGAGTGGACGGTCTGCGGCTATACCTGCACCACCGTGCAGCTGTGCTGCGGCGTGGAGGAGGACCCCGCCCTGCGGCTGCGCCGCCGGGAGCATGAGCTGTACATGACCGCCGCCATGGCGGAGCGTGAGTGTGCCGTCGCCGGTGAGGTCACGGTACCGGCCGGCCAGCCGGCACCGGAGGACCTGCTCATCTGCCGCCTGTACCCCCAGGTCGCCTCCTGCCAGCTGGTGGGCGCCAAGCTGCTGGTAAAGGGCGAACTGACTCTCTGTGCCCTGTATCGCTGCCAGCAGCAGAAGCTGCATACATACACCGCGGCTGTGCCCTTCTCCCAGATCGTGGACAGCCCGGCCGGCGGTGAGGAGGGGGATGTTGCCGCCCGGGTGCAGCTGATCTGCGGCGAGGCGCGTCTGCTGCGGACCGAGGAGAGCAGCGGATTCTCCGTCTCGGCGGAGCTTCGGCTGCTGCTGCGTATCACGCGTAAGGAGACGGTATCCTGCGTTACGGATCTGTACAGCACCCACTGCGGCACCAAGCTGGAAACGACAGAACGGTCCCTGCCCCTGGTACCGGAGCGCCCCGTGCGGCAGGAGGCGGTCCAGCATCTGGATTTCGGCCGTCAGCGGCCCTTCGTGTTCGTTACGGATACCGCCTGCGCGCCCTCCGCCGGAGAAGACGGTACGCCCTGCGCCGACGTGCGTATGCGTCTGCTGTATTTGGACGAGGAGGAGGCCCCGGCCGTCACCGAAAAAATGGCGCAGCTGCCGCTGGGAGAGGGAGAGGTCTGTACCCTGTGCGGCGCACCGGAGGTAGCCTTCACCGGCAGCGGTTGTGATCTGCGGCAGGTGGTGGCGGTATCCCCCGCCGCCGCGCCTCGTGAAACGCTGTCAACCGTCAGTGCGGTGCAGTGTCTGCCTGAGCAGGAAAATGCCCGACGGCCATCTCTGGTCATGCGGCGTCTGGCGCCGGGAGAGACCCTGTGGGATGCGGCAAAGCAGTACCGCACCGACGAGGAGCTGATTCGCGCGGTGAACCAGTTGGAGGAGGGAACGGTACCGGATAAAATGCTGCTGATCCCCCGCGTTCGGTAAATTTTCGTTGACTTTCCGCCGCTGTTTGGGTAGAATTGATCCTGCGAGTACGCTGGATAGTCGCGGGGGCAGGGCGAAAGCCCGTCCATGAGGAAAGTCCGGGCTCCACAGGGCAAGGATAG
>UMGV01064561.1_pt1 | contig 23319 bp, 16 predicted proteins | sample 1965361 | NCBI WGS metagenome assembly UMGV01 (sample SAMEA4836081, study PRJEB28245) | human gut metagenome | biome: gut microbiome; material: fecal sample | place: Denmark | collected 2008
ATGGAGATACTTACACCAGACGAATTGGTGGAAAGGATCAACAGGGAATAAGAAAAAATCAGAGTTCTCCCGAGTTAATCAATAGACTTTTTGAGGACATTTTTTGTCCTAAAGATATGGCTTCTTAAATTTTGCACTATTTTTGTATAAGATAGGCTACATTCGGCACATTCTTTTTTTTCAACTTTCAAAACAAGGATACAATGACACTCAAAAAAACACTAACATCTACCCTACTCGCTCTATGGGCTATTACTGCCAACGCCCAACAAGGTGCATGGAAGGGTGAACTTAACGTCATGGGAAATAAATTGCCATTGGTGTTCAACTTTACAAAAGACGGCTGCACCATCGACTCTCCTTTGCAAGGTGCAAAAGACATCCCAGCAGAAAAGACCGTGAAAGAAGATGGCACAATAAAAGTTACGATAGGAATGATTGGGGCTTCGTTTGAAGGAAAAATGGCAGACGATGAAATAAAGGGTACATTTATACAAAATGGTTTTCCCTTGCCACTGACCCTTAAACCAGGCAAAACAATGGTTAAACGTCCACAAACCCCAAAAGCTCCATTCCCCTACAAAGAAGAAAGCGTAAGTTTTACAAATGCTGGATTCACTTTCAATGGAACACTGACTCTGCCCGAGAACTATTCAAAGAACACGCCTGTGGTGCTTATGATAACAGGCAGCGGACAACAAAACCGCGATGAGGAATTGTTTGACCATAAACCTTTTGCTGTAATTGCCGATGCACTTGCTCGCCAAGGCATTGCCTCATTACGTTATGATGACCGTGGATGGAGTGACAAGAGCGTTAACTTTTACAACTTTACAACCGAGGACTTTTGTCAGGATGCAACAGTTGCCCTACCCTTGCTGCGTAAACGCTTCAACAAGGTGGGCTTACTCGGACACAGTGAAGGGGGTACCATTGCCTTGATGCTTGCTGCTGAAGGTAAAGCGGATTTTATTATATCGCTCGCTGGCATGGCTATTTCTGGCAAAGAAACAATAATCATGCAAAATCGCCAAGCCATTTCTGCCCTCGGTATGCCCAAGGATATGGTTAACAAATACAGTGACGCTATCCAAAAAGTTTTCGATGAAATTGCCAAAGGGAAAAAGATTAACGAGATTTCGGTTGATGGCATGCCTGAGACATTAAAGCCTACCTTAATGAAGGCGTTAAAACAAACAGACAGTCCATACATTCGTCATTTCCTAACCATTGACGTTAGTAAACGACTTCCCTACATAAAATGTCCTGTCCTTGCCCTTAACGGCACAAAGGATATCCAGGTTGACTGCACTGCTAATATTACCGAACTCGAAAATGGTTTATCTGGCTGCAAACACACGCTTAAGAAAATTGAAGGAGTGAACCATCTCTTCCAACATTGCCAAACGGGGGTCGTGTCTGAATATCCACTGATTGAGGAAACTATTGCTCCCGAAGTTTTGGAGATAGTTACAAAATGGATTCATACAGAAATATAACCCCCTTTAATTATTTGAATAAGAATTGATTATGGGTGGTTCTAATAATTCTGATTACTCTACAAAGACATCAAAGTCGAGGTCGGCATCTTTGGCCTTCGTGGTGGTAGACTTTGCAGGTTTGGGCTTGGCCTTGAGGTTACCCTTTTCGTCGAACATGCCATAGGTGGTGCGCAAGACGATGAACTCGGTGCGGCGGTTCAGCTGGTTGCATATCTCTTGCTTCTCGGGGTCGAGCTTCTTGATAAACTCCTCGGTCAGCACGTCGCCCTCTTTCAGCCACGTCAGTTTCTCAGTCAGCTTCTTCTTAATGGTCTTGGGTTTCTCCTTACCATAGCCCACAGGCGAGAGGCGATCAGGGGCAATGCCCTTCTCTACCAGATAATTGACCACGCTCTCGGCACGGCGTTGCGCCAGCTTTTTATTATACGCCGACGAGCCTTTATAGTCGCAATGCGACGACAGCTCGATGGTAACGTTGGGGTTCTCGTTTAAGAGGCGCACCAACTCGTCAAGGGCCGTCTGCGACTCAGGCCGCAACGTGGCCTTATCAAAGTCGTAGAAAATGTTGTCGATGAGCACGGGGGCCGTGATTGATGCCAAGGGGAACTGCAACACATACTCGTGCGAGTCGGGCTTAGGCTCTACCTTCAAGTCTTCTTTATGATTAAGGAAGCCCTTGCAGGTGGCCAAGAACATATACTCGACACCTGGCGTGAGCACCTTCTCGAACGAGCCGTCGCTCTTCACGCCCAACTTCAGGTTGGTGCCATCGGTGCCTATCATATACACCTGTGCGGCGGGCAGCTCGTAGCCCTCTTGCTCATACACCCAGCCCTTCACGCTCTGAATAATCTCGGGGTTCTCAAAGCTGTATATGTGGTCGTAGCCACGGCCATCGCCACGGTTTGACGAGAAGAAGCCGCGGTTCTTCACGCCCTCAAAGGTCATGCCAAAGTCGTCGGCCTGCGAGTTGAGCGGATAGCCAGGATGTTCAAGCTCGTAGCGCCCGTTTTTCTTGGGATGGGCAATGAAGATGTCGAGGCCACCGAGGCCTGGATGCCCGTCGGACGAGAAGTATAGGTCGCCGTTGGGCCGAAAGGTGGGAAACGCCTCGTTGCCAGGGGTGTTGATGGGAAGGCCCAGGTTTTCAACGCCGCCAAAGCCCGCCGCCGTAATGCGCACGCGCCATATATCGAGGCCACCCTGTCCGCCAGGCATATCTGACGTAAAATATAACCACTGCCCATCGGGCGAGATGGCGGGGTGTGCATAGCTCGACAGCGTGTCTTTGGTCAGTTCTACGCTGGTGGCCTTACCCCAAGCCGCATCGGCACGTGTCGACTTAACAATTTGTGCATAGCGCGGATACGAGGGGTCGGTCACACACTGCGTGAGGTACATCTCACGCTGGTCAGTAGAAAGGCAGCTGGCACCCTCGTCGTAGGCGGTGTTCAGGCCTCCCGTCACGGCCTCGGGTTTCGACCATTTGCCCTTGTCGTCCTTGGTCGATACAAAGATGTCGCCATTCTTGGCACCCGTGATGCCGCTCAGCTCGTCGCCCTCGGCCTCGTTGCGTGTCGAGGTAAAATAAAGTTGGTCAAACTGGTCGCCACAAAGCATGGGCGAGAAGTCGGCTCGGCGCGAGTTAAACACATCCATACGTTTTACGGTGTAACGCGAGCCCTGCTTCTTCCATTCTTGAGCGTGGCGGGCAGCATACAGGCCGTTCTTTGCCAATGTGTCATGGGGCAACGAGTCGAGCACCGAGAGGAATTGTGCCTCGGCCTGCTTATAATCGGCATTTTTTAGCAGTTGGCGGGCATACTGCAGCTGGTCGGCAGCCGTGGCCTGCTGGTAACGTATGGCGTTGCGGTAGGCGGCTATGGCCTTGGGCGTGGCATTAATCTTGTTATAGCACAGGGCCATCTTGCGGGCTATGCGTCCGCGCTGCTCGCGCTCCTTGGCAGGCGTTTTGTTGTAGGCCTGCTTATATTGTGCCGCCGCATCATAATATTCGCCTATGGCAAGATGCTTCTCGGCCTTCTTCAGGTTCTTCTCGGCTCCGCAACTGGCCAGCAGCGTGGTGCCAAGGGCTACGCACAAGGCCATACAAAGGGTGCTGCAAAGGGTGCCCCAATGGGGCTTATGGTGATGATGTTGCATATACATAATGTAGCAAAAGCTTTTACTATAATAATAGGTGTATGAAAAGAAAACGAAGAAAACGCCGTTTTATTGTGCTCACGCAATGCTGTGCAAGGGGGCGGGGTAAGTAATAAGGTTGTGTTTTGACAATTTAATAATATATTATTCTATTATTATACTCGCAATGCTCTGCATTGCTTGTTGAGTTTTTAAACATTAATTATCATTAATGACGCATTAATTATCATTAATACGCGCTTCGCACGATACTTTATTAATGTTTAAAACTAAACGCTCATAGCGCGAGATACATTGGCATAACAAACATTATTATTTGTTACAAAACGGGGATGTAAGCAGCGGGGGCAAGAAAAAAAATAACATAAATTTGCATTATTCAATATAAAATCACTAACTTTGCACCCGACTTACAGAGCGTAAGTTAAGGGGTGTCCGATATTTCGGGCTGAGATTATACCCTCAAACCTGATCCGGGTAATGCCGGCGTAGGGATTGAAAAGGTGCCTAACAGCGCCCCTTTTTGTGTTTTTATATTTTCAGGTTAATTATTTCAACATGAAACAAATTATGAGCATTGCGCTGATGTCGGCTTGTGGACTTTCCGCACAAACCGTTACAGCGCAGAACGCCATCGACACCGTGAAGGTGCAACAGGTGGCCGAAGTGGTGGTTAAGGGCGTGCGTGCCACAAAGAACGCACCGTTTGCCGTAGCCAACATTAACAAATCAGAATTAAAAAACTTCTCAACAAGTGGTAAAGAGCTGCCCTTCTTGTTCAGCCGCACACCAGGCGTAGTGGCATGGAGCGACAATGGTACAGGCGTGGGCAATGCCTCGTTACGTATTCGTGGTGCCGCTGGCAGCCGCATCAACGTTACCCTCGATGGCGTATGCCTCAACTCGCCCGAAGACCAGTCGGTGTTCTGGGCTAACATGAACAGCTACAGCGCACTGATGGGTAGCGCGCAGATACAGCGTGGTGTGGGTACATCAACCAACGGCGACGGCGCCTTTGGCGGTAGCATCTCGTTAGCTACTGCGGCCCCCTCGCTCATTCCTACTGCTGAGCTCACAGGCTCATACGGCTCGTTTGGAACCTATAACACGGGCATCAGCTTCTCAACAGGCTTGCTGGGCAAGCACCTCATCTTTGATGGTGCCTACCACGAGAGCGCCACACAGGGCTATGTAAATGCTACCGATGGCCGCGCAGGCTCTTACTATGGTGGCCTTACTTGGCTGGGCGACAACTTTCAAATTCGCTATAAAAACATTGGCAACTTTGAGAAGACAGGCCAGGCATGGAACGGTGTGCTGACCAGCGACTATAACACCAACGGCTTGTTCCCCAACATTCACTCATACAAAGACCTGTGGGAAGCCGGTTTGGGACGCGTAAACACGCTGGTTGAAGACGTGGTATACGACCCCGCTGGATGGGCTGCTGGCAACTATCAAACACAGCGCTACACGCTGCGCGACGGTAGCGAGTGGCAGCACACCACCGACAACTTCTATCAGAACCACAACATCCTCTCGGCTGCATGGACACCGTCGGCACAGTGGAGCCACAACTTGGCTCTGCACTACACCTACGGCCAGGGCTACTATAAGGAGCTGAAGCACCAAACCTCGCTGGCTAAGAAGTTTGGTTTGCCCGAAGACAAAGATTATAAAGACGACGCCATTCGTAAGAAAGGCTTGACACAGAACGCCTACGGACTGGTGTATAACGTAACCTTTAAGAACGACAACTGGGACGTAATGGCAGGTACCAACCTGCAGCGCTTCTCTTGCAACCACTGGGGCTACCTTACCTACATTGGCAACCAGGCACTGGAGCAGAAGTATTTTGACAAGAACGGCAAGTATAAGTATTACGACTCGGATGCCGACAAGAACGACTACAGCGCCTTCATCAAGGCTACCTATAGCTTCTTAGACCATTGGAACGTGTTTGCCGATGTGCAGTATCGCCACGTAGATTATACTACCGACGGACTGAACGACAAGTTTGTGAAGAAAGACGGCAAGTATGTTAACTATGTGCTGAACGTTGACGAGAAGTTTAACTTCTTCAACCCCAAGGCTGGTATCAGCTATACCAACGGTGCACACAAGGCTTACGCTTCAGTAGCTATGAGCAACCGCGAGCCCGAACGCAACAACTATACCGATAATGGTAGCTTCGATTTCCCCAAAGCAGAGAAGCTGATCGACACCGAGTTTGGCTATCAGTATACGGGCAGCAACTGGTTTGCTGGCGCCAACTTCTACTATATGAGCTATGACAACCAGCTGGTGCAGACGGGTAAGCTGAGCGACATAGGCGAGGCACTGACCACAAACATCAAAGACTCGTATCGTATGGGCGTAGAGCTGAGCGTTGGATGGAGCCCCCTGTCATGGTTGAGCCTGCAAGGTAACGCTGCCCTGAGCCAGAACAAAATTAAGAACTGGGACGAAGAGGTAGAAAGCTGGGACGAAGCTGGTTCGGTACACCACAACCACTACGACAAGTCGACATTGGCTTACTCGCCCTCGGCTATTTTGAATGGCTTTATCGACTTCCACTACCAGGGCTTTGCCGCTACATGGCACACCAACTTTGTAAGCAAACAGTATGTTGACAACACTGAGAGCGATGAGCGCTCACTGCCCTGCTACTCGCAGAGCGACCTGCACCTGAGCTTCCAGAGCGACGTAACAAAGGCTGCTGGCATCAAGAACGTGAAGTTGGGTCTCGACTTTAACAATATCTTCAGCCGCCACTATGCCGCTAACGGCTATACATGGTATGGCTGGTACAATGGCGGACAGCGCTACGCTGCCATGGCCTACATGCCTATGGCTGGCTTTAATGTCATGGGACACGTTACTTTGAAGTTCTAGTTTAGTAGACGAGTAGACAAGTTGACAAGTTGACGAGCTGATAGTTTTGCTGCCCTATTGTTGGGGCAGGTAGCAGCTTGTCGACTCGTCAACTCGTTTACTCGTCAACTTGTAAACTCGTTTACTCGTCAACTTTAAAAAAAATGCTTGAATACCTTTCAGCCCATTGGCTCGACATCACCACCACCATTTTGGGCATCATCTACCTTGTGCTCGAATATAAGGCCAGCATAGCCCTATGGATCGTGGGCATCATCATGCCCGCCCTTGACGTTTGGCTCTACTGGACACACGGCCTATATGGCGATGCTGCTATGGCCGTTTACTATACCTTGGCCGCACTATACGGTTACGCTGTATGGAAATTTGGGCGCAAGCAAGGGCAAAAGCAAAGCGGCGACATGCCCATCACACGCATGCCCCGCCACTTGTATCTACCTGCCACGGTGGCGTTCTTCGTCATCTGGGCCGCCACCTACTATGTTTTGATAACCTACACCAACAGCACCATACCCCTGTGCGACGCCTTCACCAATGCCCTGAGCTTTGTGGGACTGTGGGCGCTGGCTCGCAAATATATCGAGCAGTGGGGTTTCTGGATTGTGGTAGACATTGTTTGCTGCTATCTGTATGTGGTGAAAGGCATCCCCTTCAAGGCGGGCCTGTACGGACTGTATGTGGTTGTAGCTGTTTTAGGATATAGAAAATGGAAAAGTATGATGCAGTAATGGAAAAGCATGATGCAGTAATGGAAAAGTATGATGCAGTAATTGTGTGCAACGGAGCTTTTCCTACACATCCGCTGCCCTTATCCATCGTCGACAATGCCTCGTATCTGTGCTGCTGCGATGGCGCGGCACAGGCGGTGCTCAGTCGTGGCACAAAAGCCCCCGATGCCATTGTGGGCGACGGTGACTCGCTGCCCGAGACGCTGAAACAGCAGTATGCACACCTCTTGCATCTGGAAGACGAGCAAGACTATAACGACATGACCAAGGCCACCCGCTTCTGTATGCAGCGCGGCGCACGAAAGATAGCCTACATAGGAGCCACGGGCAAACGCGAAGACCACACGCTGGGCAACATCAGTTTGCTGGCCTATTATGTGCAAACCTTGCATATACGCCCCACGCTGTACACCGACTATGGCACCTTTCTGGCCATTCAAGGCACGCAAAGCTTTACATCGCTTAAAGGACAACAGGTGAGCCTGTTCAATATCGATTGCACCGAGATGGAAAGCACTGGTCTGAAATGGCCCGTATTTGTAGCCAAAACATGGTGGCAGACATCGCTGAACGAAGCCCTTTCTGACCAGTTTAGCATCACGGCCAACGGCACCTATCTGGTGTTTCGCACCTACGAGACGAAGTAGAAAGGAAGAAGAAAAAAGGTTACAAAAAGCCGCTTATCACGATTATTGTTTATCGCGATAAGCGGCCTTTTTTTTTGACGGTCGAGCCATTGCAGCGCCTTATCGTGAATGATGCGCGCCGAATTTTTTGCTTGCGTTTGAAATAATCATCGTCATCATTACTTCTTAAATATTTTACACCTCACACTATATACACCTCTCACTATATATCGAAGCATATATGAAAGAAACTTTTTTTATTTATTTCTGTTTATCCAAACTGGCTTATAATTCGGAAATTTTATCTAAATTTGCAAATAAAATATTTTATTAATAAACCTAGCACTACTAAAAGTTATTATAAACATTTTTATTTTGCTTGTTTTTCAGAATATGTTGTAACCCAACAACCCCCAAAAAGATACATACATAAGGTAATACTAACAACTAAAAAGACAATATGAATCAGATTAAAAAACTATTTCCTGCCATTGCCCTCATGGCTACTATGAGCATGGGACATGTGCCAGCACTTGCTGCCGACATCAATGTTATTCCTATCCCAGTAAAGGTTAGCGAGCAGCGTGGCGAGTTTACACTGCCTCAAAACATCAACATTCAGTATAATACTGACGAAGGCAAAGCCATTGCGGGCTATCTGGCCAACAAACTGAAAGCATCGACAGGCTATACCGTAAACGTGGGCAACAAGAAAGGAAATGTTACCATCAGCATCAACCCTAAACTGAAGATGCACGACGAGGGTTACCAGCTGCAGGTAACAGCCAAGGGCGTGAACATCAAGGCCAAAACGGGAAAGGGCGCCTTCTATGGCATGCAAACCTTCTTGCAACTGCTGCCCGCCGAGGTAGAGAGCACCAACGTGGTGAAAGGCGTAAAATGGGTGGCACAGTGCTGCAACATCGACGACTATCCACGCTTTGGCTATCGTGGCTTCCACCTCGACCCCTGCCGCCACTTTATCACGGTAGAGAACGTGAAGAAGCAACTTGACCTGATGGCATCGCTGAAGGTAAACACCATGCACTTTCACCTGACCGAAGACCAGGGCTGGCGCATCGAGATAAAGAAATATCCTAAACTCACCTCTATTGGCAGCATACGCAAAGAGGGCGACGGATCTTACTATGGTGGTTTCTACACACAAGAACAAATTAAAGACATCGTAAGCTATGCCGCTAAGCGCTATATAACCGTGATACCCGAGGTTGACCTGCCTGGCCACATGATGGCAGCCATCTCGGCCTATCCCGAACTGTCGTGCAAGGGCGAACAATGGTCGTTGCGCACCGTATGGGGCGTTGAAGATATTGTGATGTGCCCGGGCAAAGAACTGATGTTCAATTTCCTCGACGACGTCTTTAAAGAAATGGTACCGCTGTTCCCCGGCAAATACTTCCACATTGGTGGCGACGAGTGTCCCAAGACCAGTTGGAAAACTTGCCCCACCTGCCAAAAACGCATTGCCGACGAGCACCTGCAAGGCGACGACAAGCACACGTCTGAACAAAAGCTGCAAAGCTATGTGATCAAACGCGTTGAGAAGATGCTGGAGAAGTATGGCAAGAGCATCATTGGCTGGGACGAAATACTGGAAGGCGGACTGAGCGAGAACGCTACCGTGATGTCGTGGCGTGGCATTGATGGCGGCATTGAGGCTGCTAAACAGGGCCACGACGTTATTATGACACCAGGTTCAGGCGGTATGTATCTCGACTGGTATCAGGGCGACCCACGCATCGAGCCTATCACCATACCCAGCGCTTCTTTCCCCATGTCAAATACCTACGGCTTTGACCCCGTGCCTGACGTTATTCGTGAGGCAGGCCTCGGCAAGCATGTTCTGGGCGTGCAGTGCAACAACTGGTCAGAGTATATGTACTCGAACGCTAAGATGGAATATATGATGTATCCGCGCTCGCTGGCAATGGCCGAGGTAGCATGGTCGCCGCTGAGCCGCAAAAATTATACCGACTTCTGCAAGCGTCTTGATGCTAACGTTGTGCGTCTTGACCAGCGCCACGTAAACTATCACATACCACTGCCCGAACAGCCCTTTGGCTCGTGCGATAAGGTTATCATCACCAAAGATACCGACCTTACCTTTACCACAACGCGCCCTATGAAGATGGTTTACACACTGGATGGCACCAAACCTACACCCGCATCAACAGTATATACACAGCCCATTAAGGTTACTACCGACTGTGTGCTGAACATTGCCACCGTGCTGCCTTCAGGCAAGATGAGCCGCATCAGAAGCATTGTGATCGAGAAGCGTGGCTTTACACCTGCTGTACAGGTGAAAGACGTGAAGCCCGGACTGGAGATGAAGCGCATCAAGGGTTATTTTAAGCATGTACGCGAACTCGACATGGCCGATGGCACATGGGAAAACAGCATCATCAACGGCCTCGAAGATGTAAAAATTAAGCAGGCCGACGATGCACGCACCCTGCGTGGCGAAAACTGCTATGCGGCCATTGCCGAGGGTTACATCAATGTGCCCGAAGATGGTGTTTACTTTGTATCGTCGCGCACCGACCAGGTATGGATTGACAACAAGCTGGTGATTGACAACTCGGGCGAGGTGAAAGGCGTTTCACACCGCGACAACTGTGTAGCACTGGCTAAGGGCTTGCATCCTGTGAAGTATATCTTCATTGCTAACATCACTGGTGGATGGCCCTCATGGTGGAACGAGCAGAACATACAGCTGCGCAAAGATGGCACCGAACAGTTTGTGAACATTGCTAACGACCAGTTGTTCCACTAAGCCCCAATAAGACCTAAACATAAGCAAACAAAAAATAAAATGAGCGCAAGATGCAAGCCGATGGTAGAATGTTGTCAACTAAATAATCGGCTTTGCATCAAGCAGTTTGGTTATGAGTGAACGGGGTGCTGAAATCTCGTCCTACAAGGATAAGACAAGTAGGTGTTCATAATTAATCGCATATATGAATCTAATAAAAAAAGGTTTTAGATGGGCGGCGTGCTTCTACGTTGATGTAGGGGGCGCCGCATTTTTTATGGCTATGGGTAAGGCACAGCAAAGCAAGAACAAGATGACTTTAGGGCAGAATAATATTTAAAAAAAGAAAAAATGTTATGCCATGTGTAGCTTATTTCATAAATTTGCGTCAAATAAACAAAAAACGAATAACCACAAATTAAGAAAACAAAAATGAACAAACCCAAAAATTTGACAGCAATTATCATCGCAGCCGTAGCGCTACTGCTTGTGCTGTGGGGCGTAAGCGGATACAACGGCATCGTTGAGATGGATGAAAACGTAAATAACCAATGGGCTAATGTTGAAACACAATATCAACGCAGAACCGACCTCATACCTAACCTGGTGAGCACCGTGAAGGGCTATGCCGCACACGAAAAGAGCACGCTGGAAGCCGTTATGCAGGCACGTTCGCAGGCCACACAGGTGAAAATTGACCCCGCCAACTGCACACCCGAACAGCTGGCCGCCTACCAAAAGGCACAGGGCGACGTAACCACAGCGCTGGGCAAACTGCTGGCCATAACCGAAAACTATCCCCAACTGAAGGCCAACGAAAACTTTATGGAACTGCAAAGCCAGCTGGAGGGCACAGAGAACCGCATCACAGTGGCTCGTCGCGACTTCAACGCTGCTGCTAAAGAGTATAACACCGTGATACGCAAGTTTCCTAAGAACATCATCGCCGCAATAGGTGGCTTTGAGAAGCACAACTATTTTGAGGCCGAGGCTGGAGCTGAGAAAGCACCAAAGGTTGAGTTTTAAGGCTGTAAGATGCAAAACAAAACTGTAATGAACGGTTCTTCTGCACAGCATAAAACACACCATCAACCCAAGGCTATGTGGCTGCAACGCCTGCTCATCATGGCTTGCATGGTGCTACTGTCGGTACCACTGAGCGCAATAACTGTTGACGAGGTGCCCAACGTACACCTGAAAGATGCTCGACAATATGTTACCGACCCGTCTGGCATCCTCTCTACGGCTGCACGCGACAGCATCAACCTGATGTTGGGGCAACTGGAAGAGGGCTCGGGCATTGAAGTGGCTGTTGTGATGCTGCCCTCGATAGGCGATGACGACATCTTCGACTTTGCCCACAACCTGTTTCGTAAATGGGGCATTGGCAAGAAGAAAGAGAATAATGGCTTGCTGGTACTCTTTGTCATGGATCAGCACAAGGTGCGCTTCACCACAGGCTACGGCCTTGAAGGCACCCTGACCGATGCGCTATCAAAACGCATACAGATGAACGAAATGGTGCCCGCCTTTAAAGAAGAAAAATGGGACGAAGGCATGGTGAAGGGCGTGCGCGCTACGGTAGCAATACTAAAGGGTGAGGTGGCCGCCGACCAGTATGGCGCCACCAGCGCTAATGGCAACGATGAAGAGCTAACCACCTTCGACGTTATTGCCATCAGCATGGTGTTTATCATCATCATTCTCATCATCGTGCTGGCTTGCCGCGACAAGAAATGCCCTAAATGTAAAAAGCATGCCATGAAGACGGTAAGCACGCAAAGGCTGAAGATAGCGTTGGGGCACGGACGCGTAAAACGCATCATACGCACCACCTATGTGTGCCAAAACTGCGGGCACCAGATAACACACGACACCGACGATAACGACGATGACAAACTGAACGCCGCACTGGCAGCCGCCTCTATAGCACGCATGGCCATGCGAGGCTCGTCGGGAGGCTCTACAGGAGGCAGCTTCGGTGGAGGTTCGACGGGTGGCGGTGGATCGACCTCGGGCTGGTAACACGCTATGTTGTAAGACCGTAATGTTTTTAGGATTGCAAAAATATATAAAGTAAAAAGGAACGATATGGAAACGATAAAGACAAGACGAAGCATCAGAAAATATCAAAAGCGCGATGTAGATAACACCTTGTTATCGCAACTGCTGGAAGAGGCCGAGCGCACACAAACCATGGGCAACCTGCAGCTATACAGCGTGGTAGCCACACGCAACAGCGAAATAAAGGAGCAGTTGGCACCCGCACACTTTAACCAACCCATGGTAACCGATGCCCCTGTGGTGCTTACCTTTTGCGCCGACTTTCGACGCACCACACTGTGGGCCGAGCAACGACAAGCCGACCCTGGCTACGACAACTTTCTGTCGTTCATGAACGCTGCTACCGATGCACTGCTGTTCTGCCAAACGTTTTGCAATCTGGCCGAAGAGAAAGGCTTGGGATGCTGCTTCTTAGGCACCACTGTCTATATGCCCGACGCTATTATCGACGTGCTGCATCTGCCACAACTGGTGTTCCCCGTGGCCACCATCACCTTAGGATGGCCCGACGAGCAGCCTCCCCTATCTGACCGCTTGCCACTATCCAGCATCTTGCACACCGATGTATACCACGACTACGACACCCACGCCATCGACCATGCCTACGCCTACAAAGAGCAGCTTGAAGAAAACCAACACTTTGTGGCCCTCAACCACAAAGAAACGCTGGCCCAGGTGTTTACCGACTGTCGATACACACGTCGCGACAACGAAGTCATGTCAGAAGGCATGTTAAAAGCCTTGCGCCGCCAAGGTTTCTTGAAATAAAAACTTATACAAAACGTATATACAAGGAAAAGCCCATATCTCGTGCTACAGATGCACAATGGATATGGGCTTTTTAATGATTCAGCAATTCAGCCTAAGAGAGGAACTGGCTTGCAACAGCCTCCACTTAAGCTATTTCACGAAAACCTTCTTTCCGTTAATTATATATATACCATGTGTTGGCTTTTTTACGGGCATACCATAAAGATTATATACCGTATTGCTCTTTATTGATGATACATGCGTTTCTCTCCCACCATCAATACCAGTGTTTACCATATCAGGGTAAAGAGTTTCCCAACCAAATACACGGTAGAAGAATGGGCGATAGAAATCTGCACTACCTTCTTCATTAAAATTATCCCAAAAACTATCGGCATCAGAGTTAGTAGAGAACACCAATTCGCCCTCACGCGACAATGCAGGATGTAGGTTTACCATATATAACCAGTGATACTTTGTAGAGCCTAACTTATCCAACTTATCGGGCAAGCGGAACAGCAGTTTGCGCTCATCAAAAGGCCCCCATGGATACTTTGAGCGATAGATATAAACATTCGGGCTGAAGACGGGGGCTTGCGATGTCATAAAATACCAATCGCCTTTTTTAAACACCCATGGCAACATGATTGCTCCATCTTTTGCTATCACTACATTAGAGCGTTTCATGGTTATAGCATCTGGATAATTGTCTTGCCACACCCAGGTGCCATCAGTATTCTTTACATAATACTGCCATGCACTATACAGATCGTGTGTTGCGGTGCGAGCCACTACCATATCAGTGCTATTGGCACCATACAAATAGGTATGGCCGTCTTCATCTTCCCACAGAGTAGAACCATACGACACCGAGTTGCTATTTACATTATGCTTCACATGCTCAAGGTGCAGATAGTTACCTGCCTTAGGTAAATAGTCGGGAATCTCGTCTAGATAATAGCCCTTAGGCTCGCTACCTGTAAGGCTATAGGTAGCTAAAGCCGTACCAGTATTGCGCAACTCGTCCGATTTTGTACCTATCCATATCATTTGCAGTTTTCCATCATATATGGTACCATCACCACTCCAATATACCATACCTTGATCAATATCGCCAGCAGCAATCTCTGCATCTGTTTTCTCGCCTTCAGGATGGCGCAGATGTGTGCGAGCATGGAAGTAACGCTCTTCCTGCGGTTTCTTCCAGTTTACATAATCAGCCAACCACACAAGGTCAGCATCTGTTTCACCCAGCACCCCATCGTGTGCTTTTTGCACCATGATACTATTGCGAGGAAAACTACAGCTACCACGTGCACGTTTCTTTGCATCAACCACGCCATAGAAGCTGTCGTTAAAGGTCCAAAACACATCGCCATTAGGCAAACCAACGGTCAATACGCCATCGCCACCATTCCATCCACGTGTACGTGTGAACAGCGCATTATATTTACAATCTTTATACGCACTAACAGTGGTCAAAGCAGTACTGTTATGCATCGGTTCAAGTTGCCATTCAGAAGGTTTAGCATATTCGTCATTAGTATAATCGTAAGAACCATCAGCATTAGTAACCACTACCCGCGTATCGGTATAATAAACATTGTTAATATTGTTACCAGCAAAAGTTGCTACACGTGTGTTCCAGTCGCGATCAGACACGCCTATGTTGTTCAGCTGGTCAGCATTTATCTGTCCTGCTACATAGTCGAGATAGTAAACCCCCGTTTTATCTTCAGATGTAGCTATCTCGAATGTTACATAAATAGAGTCGACGTCCAACGAACGATTTTTGTTGTTGAACATACTTTTAAAATCGGTTTTTGTAGCATAGCCCACCCATGTATATCCGTCTTTCGGATAATCGGCATTTAGCAAATCGGTATACTGCTGATTGAACACCAGTTGGCGTTTGATAATACTATTATATTCGTCATCACCAAGGTCGGTAGTAGATTTCGGCACTTGTGTCATCACTATGGTGCCATCAACCTCCCAACCAATAGGTATGCGCACGCCAAACAGTCCGTAGATATGTTTTACCTCGCCATTATCGTTCGTATTGGTGCCTTTCACCACCATTTTGCCCGTAATGACCCCACCGCGAACCGTTTTATGACTTTGCTGTAACAATGTTATTTTATAACACGAGACCATAGTTGCCACAACCATAGCAACAACAGCTAAGGATATGAATCGTGAAGAATAAAAAAAAGATTTATGCATAAAGAAAGAAAAAGTGTTTATTTTGGTATCCTATAACATTTTGTTGATAACAAGTAACAAGCGAGAAGCCCCCAAAAAGAGAAGACTTCACACCTGTTACCTGTATCTCTTCATTTACATTGATACCCGTTATTTACTGAAGAATTTTTTAAAGAAGAGCAACTGATAATCAATTGAGTTGGCCCAATACTGCTTATTATGAGCACCGGGGCGTGTGATAAAGTCGTGATCAATGCCACGACCTAACAAACGTTTGTGCAGGTCTTTGTTCACCTCAAGGAAGAAGTCGGCTTCGCCACAATCAATAATAAGGGCAAGGTCGCCATTCTCTATGCGCGAGATATTGTTTACCACAGTATGCTCGTCCCACACTTGTTTGTTGGCAGCCATCTCGCCCAGTTCGTCCTTGATGTTCCAGTTCTGCGGGAAAGGACGAATGTCAACACCTCCACTAGTGCTACCAGCAGCACCAAACACGTCTTTATGGCGCAAAGCAGTGTGAAGGGCTCCGTGTCCGCCCATACTCAAGCCCGTGATGGCACGGTGCATGCGGTCGGCTATAGTGCGATAGTGGCTGTCAATGTATTGTATCAGTTCGCTGCTCATAAAGGTTTCAAAGCGCACGTCTTTATGCTGAGGGCTATCAAAATACCATGAATTGTTAACGCTGGGGGTAACAAAAATCATGTGTAGGCTATCAGCAATGTCGGCCAAGTTGGGCTTTATCTCCACCCACGAATTGTTATTGCCAAAGGCGCCATGCAGCAGATACACCACAGGGCATGCCTTTTTGTTGTTGGTGGGATAAGTTACTGTAACATCAATGTTGCGCTTCATTGAAGGGCTAAACACCTTGATGGTCTCGGTACGTCCTGCCCAGGCAGCCAATGTGGTTGTCAAAAGCAGAAAAAAGAATAACATTTTTTTCATTTCTTATGCATTTTATATATATTAAACAATATTCGTATATTATATGTGAGCAAGCGTACCAAAACCCCTGTGTGTTTTATGAAAGCCCCCTACAAGCCAACTTTACAATTTTACTGGCGTGAGCGTAATGCGATGGCTCACAGGCTTATTAATATCATATATCTTATCAACGAGCACATCCATTTGCTTATTCATTGCCTCGCGCACCTCACGATGTATCATACGGTCGTAAAGATTGGCTTTCGAGTGAACCCACACATCATTAGGATCGTTGTTAAGGAAGGTTTGTGCTGCTTTATGGTCGTTCTGTTCCAGCATACCATGCTTCATAAAGAAGTTGTACTGTAACCAACCATAGTCGCGAAACTGGCGTTCTATCTCCCAACGCATTTCATTCAGTTCCATCACAGCTTTGGCCTGCACATATTGCGGGGTATAATCGTAGGTTGCCAAGTTGATACCTTCTGCCAACTGGGTTGCACTGAGGGTGTCAATCATCACATCATCAATCTCAAGGCTATAATTGCCTTTCAACCCCTTTACACAGAAGGCCTCATTATCCATTTCCTGCATAAACTGTGGAATAACCTTTAGGGCAGCCTTCTGCTGACGATGAAACTCCCAACCACGTGCAATGGTGTCGATGGGGTAAGGCAGCGAGTTGGCAAGATAGTCGAAAGTAATAAAACCGCGGTTGTTTTTCACATTGCTTACCGTGCAGTTGCCGCTTCGTAACACTTTGCGAGCCTTGGCATCTACTGCCACATCGGCCACATATTTACCCGCCATGCCTTGCGCTTTCAAAAACTCGTAGGCCATCACCAGGTGGCCATCATTGTCGGGATGTATACGGTCACTACCATTAATAGTAAACTTAGGGTCTTTTGCTTGGTTATCAGCATTTATCTTGTTCATAGGAGCCCAAAAATCTACCATCTCCCAGTGATTGGCCTTAGCAACCGAGTCTTGCAACGCTACAATCTTTCCTATTGTGTTGTTTTTGTTTTTAAACACATTATCATTAAACGTTGAGGTTTGATCATAAGGCGATGTTCCCACCATCACAATACGTGTATCAGTAAGGCCCTTAAGGCGTTGCTCTATCAGAGAGAAGTTATGTTTAGCCTGAGCATATTTCTCAGCAGCAAACTTTTCTGGCTGGTCGCCATTATACTCAAAATAGCCACTATCGTTCATGCCGAAAGTGAGCGTTAGCACGGTAGGACGTTTTGAGAACACGTCATAATCAAGACGGTTCAGTATTTCCTGTCCTGTATCACCACCAATGCCACAATTGGCCATCCACATTCGTTCCATAGGGAAATGCGTCATATAGTAGAGCCAAATGTACGAGTGATAGTGCCCACCATCAGTAATACTATTTCCTACAAACGTTACACGGTCGCCCTTTTTAAAAGGTGCCACCTGTTGCGCCTCGGCTCCTATTGTGCATGCCAGCAAGAGCGCGATGTAAGCGAAAGCCTTTTTCATCATAATCAAAATAAGAAATTGTTTGTTAATGGTTATTTATTATAATTTTTCTGCTTGAGCAGTGTGTGTGTGAGGGGTTACATCCACACCACAAGATAGGCATATATTGCTACTCGCACATATCATGGCACGCTATATATAAAACGTGCTGCCCACTTATTTTATTATATAATTATTGTTTTTTTCAAAACATTGCTCTATCATTATTACGATGATAGCTTTTGTTTTTCATAACACCCCCTCGTTACATCAACACATCAGTTTACCTATTTCTGCCGAAAAGGCATCCATGCATCAAGCCACTAAGAGGGCCTGCCGAAGGCGAGCCAAAGCCAACGAGATATGGTTTTCTACAGTATTAACAGAGATGCCCAGCGTATCAGCAATATTATTATACCTCATTCCTTGCTCTCTACTCAGCATAAACACCTGTCGGCAGCGTCGTGGCAACCTATCAACAGCACGAGCTATGGCATATTGTGTTTCTTTAAAATAAATATAATGGGCGGGATTCTCCATGTTAATAGTATCTACTATCAACGCCCATGCCCTATTGGTATATTCGCGTATGTAAGCTTCATGGCGCAACCTATCAAGACAGCGATTACGCACAGCGGCATAGGCATAAGCATATATGTCGGTTAAATCAGACAGTTCTTCGCGTCTCTCCCATAATATTAAGAATACATCTTGGGTAATATCGCGGGCATCCTCCATAGGCACCCAACGACACGCTTTCTCGGTCAACTGTGTAAAATAGGTTTTGTACAATTCGGTTATATTCATTTCGGTAAACGATGTTGTTGATGTTGCAAAAGTAGCGCAAACCACACAGAAGAAACATAAGAATTGAACCGAAAAGAATAAAAATAGAACCAAGAAACAGGGTTTGGTTCTAAAAAAGAGCCTTCTTGGTTGTTTTTTAACAGAAAAGCTTCATACAGCACTGAGAGCTAAATGTGTATGAAGCTTTTTCTGATACATAACTTAATAAACAATATGGTTGTTTTTTGATTATATACGAACCTAATAGTTTATTTTTGACAACGAAAAAGGAGCCGCCGCTTTTCCTGTACATCGGTGCAACGCAGGTTGCGCCCCCATTTAAAAAACGAGATGTCCACCAGCAGTAATATTTGAATAAGTGATATAGTTGCGCTCTAACGAAATGCCATTAAGGGTTGCACTTTGAATGTATACGTTGTCGGCAGAATTATTGTGAGCTTCAATCACAAATTGACGGCCGTTTTCCATCGTCAACGTAACTTTGTTAAACAGAGGGCTGCCCACTACATACTGGTCGGTTGGACTACACTGATGCGACTGGCAAAAGCCACGTATACTATCGGCCTTAAAAGTATATTTCCATCCGTCACCATTTAGGCCTGTTTGTGGAGACCACAGATGCATGGCAAATGGCATTTCTGTGGCAGGATAAGTATTACCATAACTTAGACCATAATCAGAGTCTGTGCCTTGTCGCGTATCAACAAATTGTGTTAAATCAGACGTTTTATCTATGTCCACCTTTTCATGCTTTTCAGGAAAAGTCTTATACATTGTTTTAGCATCAGCTGGAAGAAACTGAACTACCGTCAATGCACAAAAAAACAGAGTAAGAAATGTTTTATATTTCATCATTTAACACCTTATGATTATATTATTAATATTCATTATTACAGACTGAATAACAGAGCATTAGCACAATTATACACCTTTACTTTTGCTTACATATAACGTTTAAAAAGGAAGCTACCACCAAGCCTTAAACATTATTTAACTACATTATTTTTAATTCCTTTTTTTTATTATTTTCGGCCCTCTTTTTATGGAGTATTTCCTTGCATAATCGATACCTTTTTTATAGTTTTGCACCAACGAGAATTAACTATAAGCTTTATTAAACACTAATGAAATCTATTTTACAAAATGAAACATTACTATAAATATAAATGGATAGCGACAGCAATGTTAGCGCTTTGCTTCTTCAGCACTACGTACACACTGGCCAACAACTATGCTCAAAAAGTAAACACACTAATAGGAACGAAGGGCGTAGGGCTCACCTCTGGCTACCTATATCCTGGCGCCACCTATCCACATGGTATGGTACAATTTACACCTTCTTATTTTTATAAGAGTGCAGGATTTGTCATCAACCAAAATAGTGGCGGAGGATGCGAACATATGGGAAATTTTCCTACTTTTCCCATAAAAGGACGCTTAACAGTATCTCCACACAATATACGCGATGCACGAATTAATGTGAGCGATGAACGAGGGCATGCTGGCTATTATAAAGCTATGGTTCAAAACGATATTTCCAGCGAGCTTACTGTCACCGCACGTACAGGTATGGCAAGATACACATTTCCTAAAGATGAGGTAAACGGCACTATCATAATTGGTGCGGGTGTAGCCGCAACGCCCATTGAACAGGCTGCTATAGCCATCACCAGCCCCACTACTTGTGAAGGCTATGCTGATGGAGGATATTTTTGTGGTATACGCACCCCTTACAAAGTGTATTTTGCAGCTGAATTTGACGTTCCTGCCCTTGAAACAGGCACATGGAAAGACAAACGCATACACCATCACGCCACCTTTGCTGAAGGTGCCTCATCAGGTGTCTATTTTACCTTCGACACACAAATACATCATACCATACATTATAAAATAGGGGTATCGTATGTATCGGTAGAAAATGCTAAAGCCAACTTGAAAGCCGAAAACTCAGGATGGAACTTTGCACAAACCGTTAATACTACTGAAGAAAAATGGAATGAATACCTAGGAAAGATTGAAGTCAAAGGCAATAATGAAGACCGCATATGCCAGTTCTATACGCACCTATACCGCTCATTCATACACCCCAGCATTTGTAGCGACGTAAATGGTGAATACATGGGTGCAGACTTCAAACCACACAACACTAATGGTATACAATATAGCCAACTGAGCAACTGGGACACCTATCGTACACAAATACAGCTACTAAGCATTATTGAACCAGACGTAGCCTCAGATATTGTTATATCACACCGCGACTTTGCAATGCAGTCGGGCGGTGGTTTCCCACGTTGGGTACTGGCAAATATTGAGACAGGAATCATGCAAGGCGACCCTTCATCCATACTTGTATCAAACGCATGGGCTTTTGGTGCTCGCAACTATGACCCGAAACCCCTATTTGACATCATGCGCAAAGGAGCCGAAGAACCAGGAACCAAATCGCAAGACATAGAAACGCGTCCACACCTAAAACAATATCTTGAAAAAGGATACTGTAATGCTTCCATACAACTTGAATATACCTCTGCCGATTATGCTATCGCACAATTTGCCCTACATGCTGTGGGAGATGAATTCTCTAGTTGGCGATATTTTGCCATGGCACAATCATGGCGAAACTTATATAACCCCGAAACAACATGGCTACAGTCGCGCAATACCGATGGATCATGGAAGGCTCTGAGTGAAGATTTCCGTGAGGCTACCTATAAAGATTATTTTTGGATGGTGCCATACGACTTTAAAGGACTAGCCGACATTATCGGTGGATACAGCAAGGCAGAAAAACGATTAGATGAATACTTTGTACGACTAGATGCTGGGTATAACGACCCTTGGTTTGCTTCTGGCAACGAACCAAGCTTCGGAACACCATGGGCATATAACTGGATGGGATGCCCCTATAAGACACAGCACATTGTAAACCGCATTCTTAACGAACAATACAAATCAACAATTGATGGTTTGCCTGGCAACGATGACCTAGGTTCAATGGGAGCTTGGTATGTATGGGCATGCCTCGGTCTATATCCTGAGATACCTGGCGTAGGCGGTTTTTCACTCAATACACCTATCTTCACATCAGCAACCATACACCTGCCTAAAGCCGACATCGTTATACATGGTGGTTCTGAAAAGAATATATACATTCACAGCATGAAGGTAAACGGAAACACATATAATAGTACATGGCTTTCATGGGATATGCTACAAAAAGGAGCCATTATTGATTTCAAAATAGGCCGACACCCTAACAAAACATGGGGAAAAGGAATTCTACCCCCATCACAATCTGATAAAAAATAATACAACCATTTTTTACTTATGCTGAAACGACTTATACTTATATTCATACTAATAAGCAGTGTGCACCATATAAACGCCACACACTATCAATTTAAACATTATGACAGCAACGATGGTTTGTCGCAAAATTCAGTATTGAGCATCTGTCAAGACCACATCGGTTTCATGTGGTTTGGCACACGAAATGGTTTGTGTCGTTTCGATGGAAAAAGTTTTCGCACCTACCGTCGTAGCGAATTGCCAGGGGCACTCGGCAACGACCACATAAGCACCATATTTCAAGGTCCCAACAATGAACTTTGGATAGGTACCGATTGTGGCCTGTATATCTACTCTCCGATATCAGACTCCTTTCGTCTACTAAACGAGAAAGCAAACGACGGCACCACAATTACTGGCACCGTAAATATCATCGTCAGCAATAAAAAGAAAATATACATCGCAAGCCTTGGACAAGGAGTATTTGTGTATGATATTGCATCAAAAAAGTTGGTACACCATGCGCTTAAAGATACGCCTGCTATCATGAGTATGGCCATTGGCGATAACGACACGGTATGGGTAGGTTGTTTTCACAGCGGTTTACACTATACCCAAGATAACTTTGCACACATCCTGGCTTATAAAGACGCACAAAACAACTATATACTAAAAGAACATTCAATTACGGGCATTGTCATCAAGGGCCAAGATTTATTTTTCAGTTCATCCACCAACGGCTTACACAAACTTCATTTTCCTTCACGCACGGTATCTTCATGTATTACAAGTCATGAGGGAAAGGGATTGTTTGCCCATAGCTTATTAAGTATTAACGACAATTTGCTGATGATGACTGAAACAGGACTTTTTGTCTACAATATCTCAAACGGCAGTCAATGTTTCTACAAAGAAGAAGCCACAAACCCTTACTCACTTTCTGACGATCATCTACAAACTGCTTTTCTTGACAAAGACGGTGGTATATGGATAGGAACTTATTTCGGAGGTGTAAATTATTCGCCGAACATGTCATATACCTTTGTCAACTACTCAAGTTTCGGATTTAGAATTCAAGCCGTTTGAGCATA
>UMGV01082420.1_pt1 | contig 23218 bp, 25 predicted proteins | sample 1965361 | NCBI WGS metagenome assembly UMGV01 (sample SAMEA4836081, study PRJEB28245) | human gut metagenome | biome: gut microbiome; material: fecal sample | place: Denmark | collected 2008
CCATTCCTGATAGTGTCACAAGTATTGGCGGTTCTGCGTTTAGCGGTTGCTTCAGTCTATCAAGTGTCACCATTCCTGACGGCGTCACAAGTATTGGCGATTCTGTATTTAGCTATTGCAACAGTCTATCAAGTATCTCTATTCCTAACGGCGTTACAAGTATTGGCGGTTCTGCGTTTAGCGGTTGCTACAGTCTATCAAGTGTCACCATTCCTGACGGCGTTATAAGTATTAGCGGTTCTGCGTTTCGGAGTTGCTACAGTCTTGCACACATTTATTTTCTTCCTACAACGCCCCCAAGTGTTTCAAGTTCAAACGCGTTTTCAAACATTCCTACCGACTGCGTAATCCATGTTCCTGTCGGCAGCTTGAGCGCATATACAAGCGCAACAAACTATCCATCGTCTTCTACTTACACTTACGTAGAAGATATAGTATAACGGAGGCGAATAAATGAGCAGACCATAACCGCAGCATTACTCGCAAGCGGTACAGCATATATATATTGCTATCCAGCCCGCTGACCCACTGTTATATAATCCTACGGATATTCCCGCAATCTTTAGCAAGTTACCGATAAATTAAAAACCTATATAATATTTAAGAAAAAGGGTCGAAAGACCTTTATAACAAAATCCTTGATTTTATATAGAATCAAGGATTTTTTTTTACTTAAATCAGTAGAAAAATAAAATCAAAGTCTCTTTCGTCTCTCGACGGAGGAATTACTTTGGCAAGGAGGAATAAAATGTCAAAAAACATTAATGCTCGTATTGCATTAAAGCGTGACACAAGCGCCAATTGGACGAATTACAATCCCGTTCTACTTAATGGCGAACTTATTCTTGTTGATACAGCAGAAGGCCAACTTCGCGCAAAGATTGGCGATGGAATAAAAACTTATACCCAACTACCGTTTACGGATGAAGCTTTACGGGCTTTAATTACGGATGTTGACAATAACAATTCCGCCGTAGTTGTGACAAAAAATGGCGAGTCACGATTACTCAATACTTTTAATATTATTAAATTAACTCAAGCAGAGTATGAAGAATTAGAGGCAAGTAATTCACTTGACCCTGATGCATTATATTTAACCGAAGGCGGTTCAGAAAATATTGGTGGCTCAAAAGTTGTTTTAACACAAAATGGTGTAGGAAAAGAATTACCTGTTTTTAATATTGTTAAACTTTCTGAAGAAGAATATAATCAATTAATTGATAGTAATACTCTTGACCCAGATACTCTTTATTTAACAGAGGGAAATGGAGCTGGAGAAGGAACACAAGTAGTTCTTTCTGATTTAATTGCTGGCACAGAACCAGAAAATCTCAGTGTATTAAATATAATTAGATTAAGCCAAGAAGAATATGATGCATTAGTTACCTCAAATTCTTTAGACCCAAAAGCTATTTATATGACTGAGGCCGCCAACGGTGGAAATACAGATGAATTAAAAACATATATAGATAATGCAGATGCAACAACTTTAAATTCTGCAAAAACTTATTCAGATAATAATTTTTTAAAACTTTCTGGTGGAACAGTTACTGGTGTTACAACTTTTACAAATACAACTGCTTCAACCTCTACAACTACTGGCGCAGTAAAAATTTCCGGTGGCTTAGGCGTTGCCGGCGACATTTATGCCAACAAAGTTTACGGTGCAGTTTGGAACGACTATGCAGAATGTCGTGAAAGTAATGAATTTATTGACGCTGGTCGTGTTGTAAAAGAAAATGGTGATGATACTTTATCTCTCGCTGATGGACGTTTAATTTATGGATGTTCAATAGTTTCTGATACTTTTGGTTTTATGATTGGTGAAACCGATAAGGCACACACTCCTATTGCAGTATCTGGACGAGTTCTTGCATATCCTTATGAAAATAGAGAAGTATTTAGACATAATATTGGATGTTTTGTTTGTTCTGGTCCTAACGGTACTGTTTCATTAATGGATAAAGAAGAAGTTTGGAATCATCCTGAAGCAATAATTGGTCAAGTTAGTGCTGTTCCTGATTATGAATATTGGGGAAATGATGTTAAGATTAATGGCAGAGTTTGGATTAAAGTGAGGTAATTAATTATGGCTTTATATATGAATGGGCAAGAAATTAGTCAAAGTTCAGGGGTTCCAATAGTGGTTGAGGGTTTAACAGAAATAGACAGTACCACACCTACTTCTTTAAATGGTATTTTAAAGGGCAACGGTTCAACCATACAGACGGCAACAGCCGGAACGGTTTACATGACCCCACCTGCTACAGCAACCGCCTTGCCTTCAAGCGGCACGGCGCTAACCGCAAACACGATATATAACATATCCTCTCCTGTGGGTGTATATGTATTTACTCCGCCCACTTCCGGCTGGGCGCATGGTACATTTAGCACATCAGATGGTGCAGTATCATTTAGCGGTCAGTTTTTAGGTGACGTTCCTGCTATCGAGCCAGAATCAGTTTATGAGTTTGACGTATACGATGGCGTGTGGGTAGTGCAGGCGGTGGTGAGCGCATGATAGAATTTATTTCACAATTGCCTGCAGAATATCAGGAAGTTGAGTATATCGAAAGTAGTGGCACACAATATATTGATACAGGGTTTGTGGTTAATAAGTCCGATAACTATGTGTTAGAAATAGACGGATTGTTTCCTTCGCAGGCGCAGGCGTATCAAGGTTGCAATGGGTATATGCAGTTTTTTGTTGGCAGCAAATACGGCATAAGCAACGAAAGTTCCATTTCTGTTGGTAATCGTGATACCGTGCGTATAGCCTATGCCAATCAAACCGCAACACTAACTGTTAATGGCTCTCAGGCCGAAAGCAAATCATGGGCGTCTTATAGCGGTGCAAATGTAAAGTTGGGTGTACTACACATGGGAGACACAAATAACGGTTGGTTTAGTGGTGGCGCGGCATCTGGCACGATATATGGCTATAAGGTGTGGAAGGACGAAGTATTGGTATCGGATTGTATACCTTGTGTACGTAATAGCGATAATGTTGCCGGAGTGTATGATGTTATCCGAGAACAGTTCATCACCAATGCGGGCAGCGGTGTGTTTGCTGTTGGAGCAGATAGTAATAAACATGCGATTGCTACTATAACTCCTGGTGGTGTTATACCTATACAGTATGCACTAAGGCGCAGAATGATGGCGAGTATGGGCAGTTTATTTCCGCCGATTGGCACTCCTTTGTCAGATTGGACATGGGAACAGATAATAGCACTATCAAATAGCGGAAGAGACCCACGAAATTATTTTTCTGTGGGTGACGAAAAAGATTTGATACTAACTACGGGCGAAGTTGTCCCGGTTGTTATTGGCGATTTTTATCATAACACAATAACAGGAACAAGTACAAAAGCACCTATAGCTTTTACGTTCAAAAACTGCCTTAATACCACTTATTCCATGAACGGCAGCAGGACTAATTCCGGCGGCTGGGACGGTTCTGCCATGCGAAATACCAACATGCCCGCTATCCTAAACACTTTTCCTGCCGAGTTGATCGCCGATGGAGCCATTAAATATGTCGATGTTCTGGCTTCCGCGGGCAGCAAATCCACGAGTCTTGTTACTTCATCCGACAGGCTAAGGCTTCACTCCATAGCAGAACTGGGACTTAGCTATTCTTACGCCGTATCAGGAGAGGGCACGAAATACGCCTACTATACTTCGGGCAACCGGGTTAAGACTGTAGGTGGTACAGCTTCGAGATACTGGACCCGTTCCCCGTCCACTTACCTTAGCTTATATTTCTGTAATGTTTCCGATTCTGGTTCGCCCGGCAATTTTTTCGCCAACGCCGCGTATGGTGTGGCCTGCGGCTTTGACATTTAGGAGGAAACGACATAGTAATTTTATAAAATTATAAAAATTAATATTTTTATAAATGGAGAAAAAAAATGGCAATTTATTTAAATAATACAACAATTAAACGTGGTAATTCAGGAATTCCAATTGAAGTTGTTGGTATTGATACCAATGATGCAACTGCAATAGCAAGTGATATAAAAAAAGGTAAGACAGCATATGTAAAAGATAAAAAAATAATCGGTAATTGTGAAACTATTCTTTCTGGATCCAGTTTTACTTTACTATCGACACCAATGGTTCAGGGCACAAACCTTATACTGGAAAGTCCAATCACAGCCCCAACATATTTGGAATCCGGTTCCAAGATTGCTATAAGGAATGATGAACCTGACCTTAAACCTGAAAATATATTGGAGGGTAAAACCATATGTGGTGTTACTGGTACCTTGAGAGTTAATACAGTATACCATACAAATGTCCTGTCCAATACTTTAGGCAATGATGGGGATTATATCCTGCTGTCTAATACTTCAGGCAATGATGATAGCGGGCTGTTAGCGTAATTTTTATAGGGGTGATACTATGGCTGTTATAACGAATAATATTACAAGAGTATATGTAAAAAAAGGTGGTAAATATGAGCATATAGATGAAACTCAGTGGTATAAGAAGGTAGGTGGGGGCATATACTAGTGAAGGTAGTAGTTTCTTAGACGGAATAACCTCTGGCAAAATTGCTACATCTCTTGTAGAAAATACCATTGTTAAAAACCCCTTATACACCCAGTTAGATTATATAACCCTGACCGGCACCCAATATTTCAAAACCGGGGTTACTTCCGCCGTTAACTCCGGCTTTGATATTGATTTTATAATGTTAAATGGTCATACAAGTAGCCCATATTACAACTTATTTGGTACCAGGGGTACTGGAACAGTTGGTGAATTTAGAATAGACACTATACCACGTGAGGATGGTACCGAATTAAAGTTGGGTTCCAATATATATAGTTCCGGCATAAAGGGTAAGTATAGAAATAAAATAAAGTTATATAATGGTATATACACTAAACCTGATGGTACCCAGTTAACGAATCTGGACGCAAGCACCATTGCTAATTATCCACGCGAAATATACATAGGTTGTATAAATAAGGATAATTCTCCATATGGTAATAAAGCATCCATGCAAATATATAATTGGAAGATGTATACCGGCACCACATTGGAGAGAGACTTCTGGCCGGTAAAGCGTAATTCAGATGGCGTTATTGGTTTATATGATATAGTAAATTCACAGTTCTATGCCCCACAGGGGGCAGCGGTAACCGGTGATGGGGAGAATATTTCAATACCGGATACCAGCCAAGATTATAATATATATAACCCACAATTTGCTGGTAGCCTTGCATATGAAGGTTTACCAAAAGAATATCGCAGATTACAGTATATTAAAAGTACAGGTGTGGAGTATATAGACACCAATTTATCTGCCCCAGAAGGTTTTGAAGTAGAAATTAAAATCAATATTGATAAGGTGACAGGTTCATGGGCTCCTATATTGGGCGCACACGAGCCTTCCGCGCCATATAAGCGAAACTTTATTGCGTATGGTTCTAACAAAAAAATGGAAATGGATGCTGGCGATAAAATTACACAAACCAGTGTTACCCTGGCAGGGGATGATGTAATAAAAGCATCAAATGTTAAAAACAATTTTTATTTAAACGTCAACGGAACCAATTATAATCCAACCATTACTACAAACTCGTCCAATATCGCCTATTCGGGGCGAACTCTGCATTTGTTACATAATAATGGGTATGATATAGGGTATACGACGGGAAAGGTGTATTATTGCAAAATAACCGTGGGTGGTGCATTGGTTCGGAATTTCGTTCCTGTAGCCAGACTAACTGATAATAAAATTGGTCTATATGATACAATTAATGGGGTCTTTTATACCAATCAAGGATTGGGCGAATTTAATGCTGGACCATCTTTAATTCCAAGTTTAGGGCCAACAATTGGATTGTCCCCTTATAAGGAGTTAGAGTATATTAAAAATTCGTCGTCTAAGTGTAGTATTAATTTGGCGTTTCCCACTGTGGCACCGGACCCAGCAGTAAGCGGCATTTTTTTCTGTGTGTTAAAGGTGGATTCTATAACAAACACCACGAATGCAAAAGGTGAAATAGGGGTTGGATTTATAAAATGTTATCTATTCAGGCATGGGGATACTAACTTTCGTCTTAGTCTAACTGATGAGTCGGCAGGTTGTATATTGTCATGTGAAACATCTCATGTAATAGAATTAAATTGGAACAACAACATATTAACATTAGTAGTTGATGGAGACGAAGTACAAAGTATTGAATGTGAAGGTTATAGTTATGACGATCCAACTGGTGACAGTATTTGGAATACCATAGTTAACTTATCCGACACTTACATAAGGATATATTATATGGATGCATCAGCCAAACCAGCAACATCTGATAGTTGGGCAAATTCACAGATACTTGTCCCTGCACAGGACCCTATGTCCGGTAAAATGGGTTTTTATAATATAAAAACCAGCACAATATACGGCCAAACAACAAGTTTTGCAGGTATAAATAATCCAGTCGAAGGACCTGTTAACTGTAGTTATCCCTATAAAATACAGGAAAGTAATGTTCCAAATCCTTCCTATATTCATAATGTATATATCCAATAGGCCCTATAATAATTGCTAACACTATTAAATTTTAAATAGAAAGGAATCAAATAAGTTATGCCATTGCAATCAAGTACACAATTAGCCACATTAAAGATAATTGGTTGCCCAAAGAGTAATTATAATACATGGGTCACTAATAACCAGGTGGATGAAAATGCTTTATATTTGGTGAATGAGGGTGATAACGCCAGTTGTAACGCCAGTGTGGTGGGTAGTAAATTGGTAATCATCAATGCTGGTGTTACAACTGGCTCAGGGTCGGATAGCCCCTGAATGTATTGAGTTATTTTAGCTTAAAATATAAAAAACCCTCAGTATTATACTGAGGGTTCTTTTTAGTTTTCCCAACTTACTATCTGAGGTTTTCTTTTTTTGTTACCTGAATTCCAATAACACCAAATCAATCTTTTTCTTGCACGAGTTGCCGCGACATAAGCGACAAATCGCTCTTCTTCCTTAACTCTTTCTCCGAGGGACATCCTGTACACAGCTACATAATCATTTTCCAAACCTTTTGCGCTGTGTATCGTCAGAACTTTAACGGTATCTTCCTTCATACGTCGCTGAATATCTTCATGCCCCACCTCACCTTTTTTAAAAGTATCACAGGGAATTTTCTTATGTTGAAGTATATCCATCACTTCTGTAATTTGTTCATTACTCCTTGTCAAAACGAACCATTTTCCAAATTCACCATTTTTTTCAATTTCTCTAACAATTTGAGGTAAATCATCATACACTTCCTCAAGAATTCCTTCTTCTTCTACTTGACAAGAAGTTGTTTTCTTAATTTTATTTTTAATCGGCCGCAAAAATTCAGTAGCAAATTTAACAATTTTTCTTGGAGTTCGATAATTGTTTTTTAAATAATAAACAGTATTTTTAGGGTCGGCCGCAGCGTCTTTAAAATACTGCGGGTCACTACCAGAAAACGTAAAAATACATTGCCAATCATCACCAACCACAAAAGTATTCTTCGCATTAATCATCTCGAAGAAACTGACTTGATTAGCGTTAACATCTTGATATTCATCTACCAACAAGAAATCTACTTCTTCAATTACTTCAGGATGTTCCTCTATTGCTTCAAAGAATTTATCAAATTTATCATTTTCAATAAAAGCAGAAGTATCATATCCATTTTTAATTAGCAATCTGTTTGCGTAAGAATGTGTTGTTCCAATAAATGCTTCTTTACAAATATCTCCTAAACGCTCGCGCATTTCATCTGCTGCGAAGTTCGTAAAAGTAATTGCAACAATTTTCTTTGGGTCATTTCCTTGTTCAATTAACCATTTAATTCTTTCTGTTAGTACCCTTGTTTTGCCACTACCAGCACCACTAATAACAACAATATGCTGTGCAGTAGATTTAACAATTTCTTCTTGGTAGATATCGAGTTTCATTTCTTTTCCTCACTTCTGTATATTATAACCATAAACATTTGTTTCATAAAAATTTATCCAATATTTTTCTCGTTCGCTATAATTTTCTTTTGTGCATTTTTCAAGAACTTCGAAAGAGAAATTATCAATTCCATATTCTTTCATTGCACTGTGAATTTTTGTGCGTGCCATACCATCAAGACCAATTGCTGTTTTGCAATGGTTTTGCCAACGTGTTTTAATATTGGTAGATTTACCTATATAAGCTTCGTTAGTTTTTAAATTAGTAATACGATAAATTCCACAAAATTCTTTTCCTTGAAGAACGCGATTAATCATATCATTAAGTGGTTTCTTGTAGAAAACATCGTATATCAATTTGTAAAGTGCCTCACGACTATGGAGACGCATTTCAATGGTGTTTAAAAGCTGAATATCTTCTTTGTCAGACTCGTTTAAAACAATTCGATAGAAATCTTGTTGTTCATGAATTTCCTTTTCATGGACAATTGCTTGGTTAATTAAATCTCTTTTAGACTTATAATCTTCTAAAAGAGACCTTAGTTCTTCAATTTCTTCATTAACCGATTTTTTAGTTTCTGCGGCGGACGCTATAAAATCATCCAATTGCCGCTGTAAAAGTTCTTGCTTGCGTTTTTCTTCTAATTCAAGTGAATGATTAATTTGAGTTAATCTTAATTGCTCATAATCTTTAATTTTTTCATCAACTTGCCGTTGACCAAAATCTTTTAACTCACAAATATGTTTATCTAATGTTTCCTTATCCTTTTTTAGTTTATCTAAATCCCATTTTAACCATCTTTCTTTTTCAGCATAATTATCCTGTATTCCTTTAGCTCTGGCCGCTAATTTAGCTTCTAATTCTTCATAATCTTTTATAAGCCTTTCTTCTTCTTTTTGGAATTTTTTATTTAATTTAATTTTTTCTCTATTTAATATTATTTTATGTTTTTTAATTAAAAAGAATAAAATACCAATTAAAATCAACCAGAGTGCCGCCATAATCCATATCATCGCAAACACTCCATTTTATTTTTCTTTTATTATAACAAAAAAACGAGAGAAAGTCAAATTTCTCTCGCTTCTATTAATCTTCTTCATCATCAGGATAATAAGTTTCCCAATTAAGAGTTCTCTTATAATATTTATCTATATAACTATTACCGCCTTCTGCTTTGTAATCTTTATAAGCTTCATCTAAAGCTTCGCGGTCATAAATAGTAATTCTTTTAGACGTTTTATAATTATGATAAATCATCATAATTTTTTGGCGTAGCATATCTTTACTGCCTTGATGAATAACATTAATTTGTTTAGCTTGTTCTACATTTATATTTTTAATTTCTTCTAAAGTACTTTTCATTTCAGAGAGGATTTCAGCCTTGATTTCATTTAAATAATTTAATCTATCATTTAAATATTTTTGCCTTGTTTCTAAATCATGTTCTAAGAAACGTTCTGGCAATTCTTCTTCAAGAACTCCACAGATTTCCTGCTTGCGCTCCTCTTTCATTTTTTCTTTTTTCTTCTTTCCCCATTTAACTGGGAATTTAAGCCAGCATAAAATTTTATACAAAGCAGCACCTGCTGCGGCAATTAGTATAATCCAATCGCATAATTCCTCAATAGATAAACCAAAAATCATAATAAACCCTCCCTAACGATTATAAGTAGATAGAAAGATAATATATTATAATTTTTTCGGTTTTGATAATTTATCATTATGGTACATTGATTTTACTAAATGCTTTTTATCAAAAATTTGCAGTAGGCCGCAGAGTTCATCCATTTCCCAATAGGGGATTCGATAGAGAGGAATTCCATGTGCAAGAGCATAATTATTCTTGCGGCGATCACGCTCCTGGGCTTTAAGGAAATCTTGGCGAGTTTTATGAAAGTGTTTAATTTGTTGGAAATGCTGAATACCATCGCACTCTATTAAAACTTTTTCTCTTGGTAAATAAAAATCATAACGAAAAGACCCAAGCTTTAGGTCAACAAAGGTCTTTTCTCGTACAAAAGGAACTTTATTTTTCTTCAGAATCTGGATTATTTTTTCTTCGTAACTGCTCATTAAGTTTGTTCATTAAATTTCTCCAAAGTGCAATCCTTTATGGTTAAATCATCTCTAAAACGAATAAATTTTGCATGACGTAAACCCCCAGTTTCCTGATGACGTTCCATCGCGGCGACCTCAATACATCTGCCCTTATAATCTTTCCAATTAGCTTTAATTTCGTCGGTTAAACCGCTAATATAACCAATTGGTTCAATTCGTTCGCCGTTAAGAACTCCAATCTCTAAACTTCCTGCCCAGCCGTTAAAATAAGGTTTTGTGACAGGAATAATTGCCATGCCCGCCGTATAATCCTTGTAATATTCACCATTGAGTTTTTCTCCTGTGATTTCATTTTCCCAATAAGTCCAAGTTTCAATGGATTTCCCAGTATAAAGTTTTGTAGGAGCAGAGGCATGGCCAGTGAAGAAGCAATCAACTGTGTCTTGAAGTTCTTTTTTTACTTTTTGGCAATCTTTTGAAGGGCGTTTGCCAGGCTGATAAGGTGCGCCACTACGGGTCATTACAATTCCCTCTCCGCCGTTGGCAAGAACAGTTTGAAGCATACTCCAAAGTTCTTTGCCATTTACATATTTAGCATATTCCACATAAGGTTCGAAAGGCCAAGCACGCCAATAGATATTAAGAAAATCAAAGCGTTTCTCTGCGGGAACATTTATTAAAGAAGTTTGTGCATCTGCTAAAATATCAAAAACGTAAAAATGAAGTTTACCTTCTTTTTCTTGCCGAGCGATACATTTATCTTTTAAACAACCGAGGAGACTTGTAATATGATTAGAACCAGGCTTATCTGGGAGATAAAGTTCTCCAAGTAGGCAAGTACCGTTAGGAAGATCTTCAAAAAATTTATGAAGGTGTGGCACCCATTCAATTTTATTTGGAAATTCTCCTTTTACATTACGGCTACGACTAAGAAGCATCATATTACCATCTTCATCTTTTACAAACTTAGCAAAATAACCATCTTTCTTTTCCGCAGCCCACCAATCTCCACTAAAGATACGTTGCTGAGTGGTGGTCTTTTTCTTCTCGTAATCCCAAGAAGCAGGAGGTGACCAATAACGCATAGGTTCCATTTCTTTGAAATCATAATTATCAATTATACCAATCATAACACTTAATCCCTTCTGTTTTAATAAAATTCATGGCAGCGGCCGCCAAATCTTCAAGCGTTCCATTATTGTTAATTACTATATCATATTCAAAATTCTCTACATTAGCATCTGCATGATTAGAAGCATTATAATCTTCAATTTTTCTATCAATAAAAATTGTCTTTGCTCCTAATCTATCAACGAATTTTTGAATTTCTTTGGGTTCGCGGCAATCAATAAAAATTGCCCAATCATCGTGTTCCATATCATATATATCTGCTAAAGAGGTAATTCGTTTTATCTCTTTGAGACAATCTTTATAAGGAACATCATCCCATTCGATTAATAAATCTTTTAAATCACTAAGAAATTTTCTGTTTTCAGGAGTTTTTGAACCATTCCATCCACAACCACCCGCCACTTTTTTTACCAAATCAACAGTTGAATAGTTATAAACATAATTACGACATTTTTCTTTGATTAATTTAAAAAAGGTTGTTTTTCCACTACCAGCTTTTCCATTTAATATATAAATCTTCATATAATATAATCCTTACCTATTATATATTTATTATAGCATAAATTAATTAAAATTACAAATTTTGAAGTTAATTTCTTTGGTTACTTTCTTTATTTGGAACTTTTTTCAATTTCAGACAATTCTTTTGCAACCAATCGCGCAGAAACAGCAAGGTCGTCAACAAACTCATTCCACTGATTTCCACTATGCCCCTTCAATTTCTTAAATTGAATAAAATTAGACTGAAAATACGGCACCAGCTCCATCCAAAGGTCTTGGTTAGCAACTGGTTCTTTCTTTGAATTTTTCCACCCATTTATCAGCCATGCAGCCCACCAGTGTTGTTTAACACAATTTACCAAATAAGCACTATCGCTATAAAGAGAAATATCAAGAAAAGCATCTTGCGTATTTGAATCAATCCAGCGCATTGTTTCTTTAATACCATTTATCGCAGCAGTTAGCTCCATACGCTGATTGGTTGTTTCAAATCCACAACCGCTCCATTGGCCTTTATATGTACCATCAACTACCAATACCGCTGCCCAACCACCATTGCCGCCAGGATTTTTATCACATGCACCATCAGTATAGATTTCAATAATCATTAGAAGCCCTCAATTCCATAATATTCTTCAAGAATTTCCGCCATTAAACCATGAATACAATCATATTGATATTTTTTCATCATTGCAGCAACCATTAAATCACCAGTAATGTGAATAGGTTTTCCTTCATCAAACCAACCTTTTGTAATAAAATTTTTATTAACATATTTTCTTGCTTTAAAACGATTAAACCAGTTATTTTGATGAACTCTAATTCTATAATTATATTTTATAAAAACTCCAATTCTTTCAAAAATAGTAACTAAAAAAACATCTTCTACTCTTGTCCTATTAAATTCTTTAATTAAAAAATTACAATTAAACGGTGCGCCTAATTCATTTAATTCATTAAGATAATCTTTTAAAAAATTATCATATATTTCATAATTTTTTTCTTTAATTTTTTCTGAATTTTCTGCCATAAAGCTTCTCCTTTCATTATATATAATAATTATAACATATTTTTCTAAGAAAATCAAATCTTTTTACAGAATTATTACTTATATTAGTAATAAATAATTAAGGAGGAAAATATGGAATTTACAAGAAACTTAAGAGAAGGTTCTTATGGTGAAGATGTACTCTATATTAAAAATCTTTTATTGGATTTAGGATATTTTTCTTCTAATATTAAGGAGATAAAAAGTTCTTCTTTTGGTAAAGATACTACTGATGCTGTTAAGAATTTTCAAAGGAAGAATCGAGACAAAAATAATAAACCTCTCGATATAGATGGAGTTATCGGCGTATTAACTTGGGAAGCAATTGAAAAAGCTTCTAAGCAAAATGTAAATGTAAAATTTCTTCGAGATTTAAAACAAGGAATGACAGGTCCTGATGTTTTTTATATCAAGAATTTGCTTTTTGAATTAAATTATTTTGAAGATAGTGTAAAGAAAATTTCAAGCGAAACTTTTGGTAGCGATACTGAAAAAGCAGTAAAGAAATATCAAAAAGAAAATAATTTATCTATCACTGGTATAGTGACAGCTGTAATTTGGAATAAAATAGTTTCTGATTATAAAGCTGGGAAAAAATTTGTTGAAAAAGTAATTAAACCAGAAGCCAACCCAGAAGTCAAACCAGAGACTAAGCCTATAACAACCAATTTATTAGATAAATATACGCATATAGCTGCTGCGAAGCGTAAAGCTATTGAGGCTGATCTTGCAAAAGTTAGTGATTTAAGAAAAGAAATTGTTCTTGAAATTCTTAATTATGCTTATGACCAAGATGTACCTGGTGATGTTCGCGCCCTTTACATTTTTGGTGCGAATCTTTATGATAAGGACTTAAAAATTAATTTTGCCGACCCTGCAGAAATTGAAAAACATGCTAATCGTTATCCAGACTATTTTAACGGCGGCCGCAAGGAATGGATGCTACGTCAAGTAGCTCGTAATCCAAAGCTACCTGCTTCTGATTGTTCTGGTATGGAAGTTGGTTATTTGAGAAAACATAAATTAGTAAAATCTAATTTTGATACAACAGCAAATAATTTCACAACCTCAAAAAGATATTCAACTGCTATTGATAAGAAAAATTTACAACCTGGTGACTGGGTTGGTCTTAGTGGTCACATTGGTACCTATGTTGGCGGTGGCTGGGTTGTAGAATTTTATGGTGGCGCTTATGGCTGCCAATTAACAAATTTAAATAATAGGAGAGGCTACGACTTTGTTACTCGTCAAGTTCGCCCAGGCAAGGCTTGGACAAGATTCCGTAGACCAACATTTTATTAATGAAACAAAAAGATGATTTTTTAAAGAAGGTTATAATTACAATAGGTATTTTTCTTTTTTGTTTTACCGTTGCAGTTTTCATAGTGTTTTGTGTTACTGGTGGAAGCGAACCTTCTACTTTAATCGCTTGTGTGTTTACCGCATGTTTGGGTGAATGTTCCATATGTGGTCTTATAAAGACAAACAAAAACAAAGAAGTAAATTACAAAGAATTCCAGCCTTCAGAAGAATCTGAAGAAGATATAGATATTGCTGGTTAAGGAGATATTATGGACACTAAATATTGGTATGATTTATTAGCTATGATTCTTGAAGGCATAGTTCCTGTTATTATGATCGCACTTGGTTTTTTAATCAAAAATTGGTTAAAGAATAAGGGGGCAAAAGAAGAAGAGCTTGCATTACTTGAAACTGCGTATGAATATTTAGTACGTGCAGTTACTAATACAAATCAAGTTTGGGTTGACGCTTTAAAGAAGAGTGAGGGTCATCTTACCGAAGAACAGCAAGCAGAAGCTCGTAAGAAAACAGAAGAAGCATTTAAAGCCATGCTTACTGATACAATTAAACTTGCTATTGAAGTTGCATATGGCTCTGTTGACAAATGGCTTGCAATTAATCTTGAGGCCGCAGTTGGTCAAGTAAAATCTGCGAAAGTGTAAATTTGACTTTTATATTAAAATTTAGTATTCATGCGCGCCCGCGCATTAATTTAAAAGGAAGAAAGAGTTTTGAATTTTCAAAACTCTTTTTTAATTAGAAAAAATTTGATTTTTTCTTTAAAATTTTATATAATATTATTAAAGTAAGGCGCATACAGCAAACTTTTAGGTTCAAGTTTTTATTCTGCAAAAATGAAAATGAATGGGTTCAAGTCCCTAATGCGCCTTGTCTTTTATACTTTAAATAAAAGGAGAAATGAAAATGAATTTTGCTGAAGCTGCAAAGAAAACTACTGAGTTTACTCTTACCGAAAATGGTGCTTTTGCTTATAATACTGCCGCACAAGGCGCGCTGCTTGATATGTTTAGCGTAGCAGGCGCATTGCGTTCTCGTTCTGAAGGAGAAATTATTGCGAAGTTTAAAGATGCTTTTGCCGAAGATGCTCTTCTTGCTACTAAGCTTCTTTTCTATGCAGGTAACATTCGTGGTGGTCTTGGTGAGCGCCGCACTTTTCAGATTTGTCTAAATTGGCTTGCTCAGAATCATCCTGAGATTGCAATTAAGAATATTATGAATGTTCCTCACTTCAATCGTTGGGATATTCTGATTAAAGCTTTTATTGGTTCTGCCGCTGAAAATCAGATGTGGGCAGTTGTTGAACAGCAGCTACGACAGGATTGCCATAATTATTATGAGAAGCAACCCATTAGTCTTCTTGCGAAGTGGCTCCCCTCTGTAAATGCTTCCAGTAAGGCGACCCGCAGTTTAGCGAAGATTGCTTTTCGCAAACTTCATTTTCTTAATGAAAAAGAATATCGAACCGTCATTCATCAGCTTCGGGAGTATTTAAGGGTTGTTGAAAATCTGATGAGCCATGGATGCTGGGGAGAAATTAATTATGAAGCTGTTCCTTCTAAGGCAATGCTCCGTTATCGTAATGCTTATGCAAAAAGAGATAATAAGCGTTTTAGAGAGTACCAGCAGAAGTTGGCTAAAGGAGAAGCAAAGATTAATGCTTCCACTCTTTATCCCTACGATTTGGTAGAGAAGTATACCAAACATGGATGGTGTGGTCAAATTAAAGAGGATGAAATTGTGGAAGCTCAGTGGAAGGCTCTTCCTAATTATTTGACCAAACCCAAGAACATCTTAGTTATGGCTGATGTTAGTGGTTCTATGAGCGGCCGCCCCATGGATACTTCTATTGGTCTGGCAATTTATTTTGCTGAACGTAATCAGGGTGATTACCATAATCTGTATATGACTTTCACTAACAAACCCCATTACGTTCAGATTAAGGAAGAAGCCACTCTTGCTCAAAAGGTACACCAGGTAATGGCTACTGATGTTGGTTATAACACCAATCTTGAGAAAGCTTTTGAAACTATTCTTAAAACAGCAGTTATCAGGAACGTTTCTTCTGAAAATATGCCTGAAGCATTGGTTGTTATTTCTGATATGGAAATTGATAATTACATGCGCTGGTATGGAGTTGATTTTGTTGACGAAATGAAGAAGAGATTTGAGGCAAATGGATACCAGTTTCCTAAACTGATTCTTTGGAATGTTGAAGCAAGAAAAGATACTTTCCTTACTCAGTCTCAGGATGTGATTATGATTAGCGGCCATTCTCCTTCTCAGTTTAAAGCACTGATTAATTGTCTTGACAAGAGCGGTTATGAGGCTATGTTGGAAGTGCTGAATGATCCTATGTATGATTGTGTTGTGATTTAATAAAATGCTCCCAAGAAATTGGGAGCTTTTAAATTTGATTTTTTGAAAATTTTGTAATATACTATATATAGAAAATGAGAAAGGAGAGGAAAATGGAAGCAGAAAAACTTTTTAATACTTGTAGCAATAATACAATAAATACACCAAAAGTAGAAGGTATTTGTAATTGTACCTCAAAAACTGCAACCAGCTATACTGATAAAATTAATTATAATCCCTATATTACTACCACTACTGGTACGATTTCAATTAGTTCAGATGGTATTACTTATAATGGTATTGATTTAACTTCTAAAATAAACGAACTCCAAAAAGAAATTGATAAACTTAAAACCAAAGAAAGTGAGGAAAATAAAATGTTTAATTTTGAAAATTTTAAAAATAAGTTTCAGTTTGGCGAGTATAAGGAAGCAAAGATGTCTCCCTATGGTATTGCATTCAAGACCCTGGAAGGTTATTACGCGGTAAATATCAAGACAATGGAGTTGATTGATGTAACTGGTCTTGTATTTGATTTTGAATGTGTTTATGCTATGCCTGTCGCGGCTAACGCTGTGAAAAATGGTGATTTCATTCTGCATAACAGAATGCCTGTTCTTGTGCGTAAGATAAATCCTGATGGTAGTTTGGAATGTTGGAATATTAAAGTCCATGAAGTAGTAACTACTCTTCCTGTAAAGTCTCCTTTTGGTTTTAATTTCTATACTAAACTTGTATCTCTTGTAGATAACATGGGTATGACTCCTACTGATGAAAATCCTTTCGGTAATATTTGGCCTCTGCTCCTGATAGATGACAAGAAAGATAATAAGGATATGCTAATGCTCATGATGCTGATGAATCAGCAGGGCGGCCAATTCAATCCCATGATGATGTATATGATGATGGATGGAAGCAAGAGTGATTTTCTTCCCATGATGCTTATGATGAATGGTGGATTTAACTTTGGAATGGCGCCTACGAACGGCAAGTGTAATCACTCCGAAGAACACGGAGATTATTCCAAGATTATGAATGGAGAAGCATAATGCTTCTCTCTTTTTTTTAAAAAATTTGATTTTTCTCTTAAATTATGTTATTATATATATAATGAAATGAAAGGGGAAATGATTTATGGCATCAAAGAAAGTTAAAGGTTATCAAGTTGAATTTTCAATAGATGGTCTGTCTCTTCTTGAACAGGAAAAAATCTACCAGCAGGTAGTTGCTATTCTTGACTATAATCAGAGAGGAAAACTTCATATCACCATCACAGACCCTATCGGCGGCAAGCACTATGTTTGGGATGGTAGTGGTGAGACACCTGAGCATTTCTTTTGTAAAAAATGCCATGAATTTTCTTGCGACAGATGCAAAACTTATTCTCGTCTGCTTGAAGAAAGTGGAATTGAAGAATAAAGCATTAAAAACTTGAAAGTTTTTAAAATTTCTGATATAATATTTATATAAGGTGGAAGGAGGAAAGAAATGGCACGAACAGTTGTAACACAAGAAATGATAGAGCAAATGAATGAACTCTATCTACAAATTGGTACTTATGCTGGAGTAAGTCGTGCAATGGGTGGAACTCCCTCTGCTTCTACTGTAAAGAAATATATCATCGAGGGTTATGTTTCAAAAGAGGAAACAATAAAAAACAGAAAATTGTTTACTCAAGAGAGACTTAATGAACTTGATAATATAGAAGAAAACTTTTGGGATAAGTTCTGTATAAAGAACTGGGGAGATCTTTGTGTACTTTCTGAGGAAGAGATAAGTGAAATCACTGAACTCTGGAATGAAATCACAATATAAGGAGGTATTTAATGGAGTATAATAAAAAATACTTTGATCTTGATGAGGGTCTAAATCGAGAAAAGTATCTCCTGCGTCCAAATTTTGAATTACTCCCCTTGGAAAAAACCACAGGTAGTTTTGCTGTCTTACCCGCACGCTTGTTAGGTTTGAGTTTCGCGGATTATTTGAGAATGTGCCGCGATATCCTTGGCGCAGAAATAATTGGAAAAGGGTCGAAGTACCCTGTGGTTTATTTCCCGAAAAATGCTACAACCCGTCAATTCATTAAACTTCTTAATGGTAGAGCGGGAGTTGCTCTTTTTGAGCGTGAACATCGTTCGGCAGATTTAAAACAAAAAATTGAAGAATTAAAAAGAGAGGAAAATAAAGAATGAATCCTGTAAATTACATTGAAGATTGCTACACGATTTACATCGACGAAGAGAAGGGCACTGTAGTAGCAAAGTTGGATGACAGAGATTTTGTAAATCTTCTGTTTGGTGAAGTTGAGCATGTTCATGCCAAGAGCGGTGATGTTGTTGACATGAGCGAATTTGCTTGTAGAGTAATTACTAATCTTTTGGTTCAGAATGAGATTCAGCTTGTTGCAAAAGCTAAGTGTAATTTCGCGGCAGGTGATACTTGGAATGAAGATTATGGTGTTGAACTCGCTGTGCGGCGATTGACCAATCAGGTTCTTCTTCTCGAGAGGAAGTTCTGGACTAATATGGAAGAGAAAATGCTTGAAATTTATGCGCGTGCGACACATCATGTAGATGCTTATGAACATCGAATTGAACATAATCGCCGTCGACTTAATGAACTTAAGCATTAAAAATTTGAAAAAAGTTTGAAACTTTGATATAATTTTTACATAAAGAAAAGGCACAAACAGCAAATTTAATTGTGAAATATTTCAAGCCTTGAATTTTGTGCCTTGTATTGTGGTTTATTGGTGAAGTAGTAATCATATCAGCTTATCACGCCGAAGTCGGGAGTTCAATTCTCCCATAAACCACCACCGATTTCTCAGATTTGAGTTTCCTTTCTTTCTACTGAGGGATACTAAGAGCAGTGGTATCCCTCAATCTTGCCGCGGTAGCCGAATTGGCATAGGCGCTAGTCTTAGGAACTAGTTTTTGTGGGTTCAAGTCCCACTCGCGGTACCATTTTGCTGGCAATTGACGGTAATCCCTAACCCCGTGAAAAGCAAGGGCGCCGAAGGACGACAATTCTAATCCTAGTTTCATTAGATAGCTAGGTGTGAGCGAGATGCAGACACTGAAACGTGCATCAACCGCTAACACGGATTTACCCATTAAACTACTACCGGCAAGTGCGGTGCGGCGTATAGGTTAGTGCGGCTTGATATGTAGCAAGAAAGAGCGGAAAGCGGTATACCAAAGAAAGCGAAGTAAATGGGTCGTTGCGTTTGTAGTTTCCGAGCGTGAGTCCGAAACTATAGCACGGGAGGTATTCCTTTTAAGGAGGACTCTTAAAACTCTACTGCTGAAAAGTAGACCAGTGCCTGTGTGACGTTGGGGCACTGATTCATTGGGGTGTCGCCAAGCTGGTTAAGGCGCGGGACTTTGACTCCCGTATTCGTAGGTTCAAATCCTACCACCCCAGGCTCTCTGTAACATACAACCGCCACGAGGTAGAGAGTGGGTAATGCTAATAGTATGTTAATTATTGCCCTGTAGCTCAATTGGTAGAGCATCCGGCTGGCCGAATTAGCTCAGAAGTGGAGAGCGCTGGATCAAAAGTCTTGAAGTCGCTGGTTCAAATCCAGCATTCGGCGCCATTAACCGGAAGGTTGTGGGATCGTGCCCCACCGGGGCAGCCAATTTTGGGGAGTGGCGCAGTTTGGTAGCGTATCTGATTTGGGATCAGAGGGCCGCAAGTTCGAATCTTGTCTCTCCGACCAGGCCCACAAGGTAGAATGAGCACCTACGAAGTGGAAGGCCGTTGTTCTTTACGATTTTTCGCTCTATACCAAGCCTGGGCGGCTCTTAGCCGCCGGTTGTAAGAATACAGGTACATGCCGTCGTGGCGCAATTGGCGGCAGCGCAGCGCACTTGTAATGCGCAGGTTAAGAGTTCGAGTCTCTTCGGCGGCTGGCATCATAAGACAAACCTTCACGTGGTGATGCTGTTTTTACTAATTGTCTTATTCATTGTCTCTTAGCTCAGTAGGTTAGAGCACCGCTCTGATAAAGCGGTGGTCCTGGGTTCAAGTCCCAGAGGGACAACCATTGCGGCCTGACCGTCCTTGGAATTGATCACCCCAAGGTTAAGAAAGGTGACTTAGTTATGGTTCAAAAGGCAATCATAACCTCCAATCATTTTAAGGAGCTGTATTAAAATGCGTAGGATACGACGTTACGGACCAGTTGTGGTTAAGTCTGAAAGCCAATCGCAAGAAAGACGTTAGAGTGCTTTCCTCTTACCGATCGAGAGTAGGCGAAAGATCGGGTATACGGGCGATTAGTTCATCTGGTAGAGCACAACTTTTGCAAGGTTGGAGTGAACGGTTCAAGTCCGTTATCGTCCACCATAAAGGAGAAGAAAAATGATTCTCAAATTTGATAATGGTTATAGTGAAAGAGAAATCGGTCGGCCGCAGTCTGAGCAAGAAGCTTTTCAGATAATGAAGGACTTTATGAACGAACGAAATTATAAATCCTATTATATTCGTTCTTGGACGCATGAGAATGTTACAACTTTTGACGTTGGCTCTTGGACTCAATTTTTTAAACTTTATTTAAATGATTGAAAGTAGGAATCATATTGTAGCAGAAGATTAAGAAAATTTGATTTTTTTTGAAATTCTTGATATAATATATATATAAGGTTAAGGGAGACAACAAATTGAGTGCAGTTGTCAGGGGATGTTAAAGATTCTGCACTCAGCGCCGGATGCTAGCGAGTGCGCAGAACCATTAACCTTACTAAGCTGGTCAGGTGGCGTTGCAGAAAGCTTGTAAAACACGGGGCTGCCACTTTAATGCCGCAGTGGTGGAATAGGCAGACACAAGGGACTTAAAATCCCTCGCCTTGTGCGTACCGGTTCAAGTCCGGTCTGCGGCACCAATGGTTTGTAAGTTTTCCAATTTTAAAACTTATGGAAAAAGACGCAATCAGCAATTTTTCTTCAAGAAATGCTTAGGGAGCCGTGTGTCGCAGGTTCAAATCCTGCCCCACTCATTAATGAGTGGGTAGCTCAGTTGGTAGAGCAACGAATTAAAGCGTCTTGTTTTTTTGCAGAGTGTTAGCAGTGGTAGCTAGCGTGGCTCATAACCACGAGGTCGGGAGTTCGAATCTCTCCTCTGCACCCAATTCATAACTTAAATTCCTTTTAAAAAGGTGCTACCCCTTCGACCTTAACTCGAAGGGGATTGTTTTATTTAAAAAGGAGAAAAATAATGTTAAAATCTTATAATCATTATAAAGAGAGAGAACCAGAAGAAACTGTTAAGATTATTGAAAATTTTTTTAAAGAAAAAGGTTTTATAATAAAAGAAAATATTGAAGAAGAAGAAAGTGGTACTTGGTCTAATAAAACTACTTTATTTTTTAAAGATATTTATATATTATCTTCTAATGGAAAAGGAATAACGAAAGACTACGCAAGAGCTTCTGGTTATGCCGAACTTTATGAACGATTTTGCAACAATTTTTATGGTTTAGATAATCCTTTTATTTGTAATAAAATAATAGAAAATAATATAAATCAAAATAAAAATTTTTATTTATATCCTGATGAACAAATAATAACTTGGGAAGAAGCAATTTCCCCAATGGTTATAAAAAATTTTGTTAGTTCAATTGGTGATTTGAATAAAACTAAACAATATTTTGACTTAATTTTTGATAATAAATATATTGGTAAAAAATTTGTTGGTATAAATAATAATGAAGAAATATATTTAGATTTAAGGTTATTACATCGTTGTTTTACCTCGAGTGGTATGGCGGCAGGTAATACGCTCGAAGAAGCTTTAAATCAAGGTTTATCTGAAATAATGGAACATTATGCTATTTCTGAATTTTTTAAAAAAGAAATGGATAATTATTATTGTATTGATTTAAATACAATAACAAATAAAAATATAAAAAAAATAATTGATAAAATGGAATCTTTAAATTATGAATTATACTTATTCGATTTATCTTATAATTTTAAAGTTCCTGTAATAATGTTATTAGTAATTGATAAGAATAATCATAATATTTTTCCACAATTTGGTTCTTTTCCTATATTAGAAATAGCAATTGAAAGAGTTTTTACAGAATTATATCAAAATTGTAAAACTTTAGAAAATAAGAAAACTTCAGAAAATTTAATTCCTTCTAAGAATAATTATTATGAAGATATTTTTTATTTATATAAAACTTGTTTAAGTGATTGTAATTTTTTATATGAAGATATTTTTGATAAAATAATTTATATTAATTTTAAAAAAGAAAATGATTTTTATTTAAAAGGATTAAGTTATTCTAATGAAGAAATTTTAGATTTTATAAAAAATATTTTTAGTAATTTAAATTCAAAAATTTATTATACTGATATGTCTTTAAGCAAAGATATAAAAGCGGTAAATATTTATGCTGATAATTTGCATATTTTAAGTACTTTGGCTTTTAGTAATTTAATTAAATATAACAAAAATTCAGATATTATAATAAACAATTTAATTGAGTTATATTCTAAATTAAAACAAATTTTAATAACTAAAGAAATTAAAGATAAAGAAACAAATCAATTAATGGCAATAATTCAAAATTTATATATTTTTGTTAATAATAAAAATGAGGAACTTTTAATTGGTTTTTTATTAGGTTCAGATTTCTTTTCTTTATATCCTAATAGACAAAATAAAATTTATGATTTTAAAATTATAATGGAAATTTTAAATCGTAACATAAATGATATTTTAAATGATACAAGTTTTTTAATTAGAAATAAAGATACTTCTTATTTTTTATATTTAAAAAGTTATTATTGTTTTTTTAATTATTTAAAAGTAAAATATGATTTAAATGAAATTA
>UMGV01091783.1_pt1 | contig 23121 bp, 22 predicted proteins | sample 1965361 | NCBI WGS metagenome assembly UMGV01 (sample SAMEA4836081, study PRJEB28245) | human gut metagenome | biome: gut microbiome; material: fecal sample | place: Denmark | collected 2008
CTATTAACCTTTAACTTAAAATTAACTGTAACATCACTAGTAACAGTATCCTTTAACTTAATCTTAATATCTTTCTTAACAACATCCTTACCACCACTAGTATAACTAGCAACAGGCATTAAATTTGCACCAGTTATATCAGTACCATCATCTAATTGTACTACCGCTCCTTCTACTGTAAAACTAATATCTGTATTAGTAGTACTATTCCATACAAAGTAACCAAATGCTACGCCAATACTAGTTAATATAACAGCAATTAGTACTGATACTATAGCTAACTTAGAACTTGTTTTCTTTTCTTCCATATTATCAATTTCCTTCCTCTACTATAAAATATATTATAGCAAAATATAGTATTTATTTCAATAAATTATAAGCACATTTTATATTAATTTTATAATCCTTATTATCAAAAATATCCAGTTATAACCGGACTTTTTCACTCTAAACCGGACACTAATATTACTATCCATTAATACCAATAACACTATCAATAGGGATACTTATACATACTCCCTTAGCCTCTGTTTTAATACCACACTTAACACTAATATAGTGCATAATATTATTCTTCTTATACTCAGGAGTAACAATTAAAACAATATCCTTTTCCGGTTCTATCTTTAACTTAAGAAAGTTCGCATTACCAGTTCCTAAACTCCTACCACTAATAACCGTGCCACCACTAGCTCCCCCTTTCTTAGCTGCACTCATTACCATATCACTATACCCCTCTAATACTGAAGTAATAACCAAATGATACCTATCATTAACTTCCATATCAATCTCCTCCTTATAACTGCTAAGTAAATCCCGAACAAAACCATTACTACTAGATAAAGGGATACTAAAACAAATACCATTACCAATCTTCTTTAAAGAAAGCAAGTAAGAAATATCCTCAAACACCCTAATTTCTACACTCTTCGTAATTAAAGAAACATATATCCTCTTCTCTCTTCCCTCTATCCCATAATAATCAAGTAAACTATTACTAGCAGTTCCTCGACCATTACAAACAAAACTAAATACCAAATTATGTTCTAAAAATATCTCCCTAACAGCATCATCCATATCACTATTAGTAATTAAACATAACAAATTAATCATAAATACTTCCTCCAATTATAATCCCTAATACTATCATCATAACTATCATAAGTACCAAGAATCTTACTCTTAAACCTATAAACAAGACCAAATATCTGAATAACAACAATAGGAAGTAATGTAACAAGAGCAACTAAACCAAACGCATCAGTCATAATATTACCCCCTAAACTATACGTAATACCAATAGCCATAGGAAAAAGAAACGATACCGTAAGTGGTCCACTAACAGCACCACCCGCATCAAAACTAATACCCGTAAAAAGCCTATTAACAAAGAAAGATAAAATTATACAAATAATATAACCAATAACAATTATAGGAGCTATACTAAATCCCGTAATGGCCCTATAAAAACTAATACCAACGGCAATACCAACCGCTAAACTAAGACACTTTCTAACCGACTTTCTCTTAATACTACCCGATGTAATATTATCAATCTGTTCATTAAGCAAATTAACTGCCGGCTCAGCACTAACAATAAGATACCCAAGTATGGTCCCTATGGGAATAGATAAGTAAGCAAGACCCCTCATACTTAGACTCTCTCCAAGAAGATATCCCATTGAAATAAACCCAACACTAGTTCCCACTAAGAATATACTAAATCCAAGTAGTACTAATACAAACCCAACAACTATTCTCTTAATATCCCTCTTACTAAAACACTTTGCAATAAAACCATATACCAAAAATAATACAATAAAAGGAAATAAAGTAATAAACACTTCCCCAAAAGAAGAAATAAAACTATTAAAATATAAACCATAAACACTATTACTAGTAGTAAGACTACTAATATCATAAAAACTATCCGTATTATAAAAAAGTCCTAGTATTAAAACAATCATAACCGGACCAATAGAACAAAGAGCAAGGGAACCAAACCCATCCTTTTTAGCATCCTTATCCGTCCTAAGACTACTAAGACCCAGTCCCAAAGCCACTATAAAAGGAACACTAATAGGTCCAGTCGTTGCTCCCCCTGCATCAAAACCAATAGCATAAAAACTACTAGGAACAAATAACATAAGAAGAAAAATAATACCATAACTAATCAAAATTAAAGTATTAAAATTAAGCCTGTAAATACTTTTAAGCATACCAAGTACTAAAAAAATACCCACACTAATACTAACACAAATAACAAGAACACTTTTCGGAATACTAGGAAGCTCTCCCGCCAAAACCAAAAGATCAGGCTCCGATAAAGTAAGAACAAAACCAATAAGAAAAATAGTAATAACAAAAATAACAATATTACCCCTTTTTCCTAAACTAGTACCAAGCCTTTTTCCAAATAACTCAATACCTACCTTAGCACCCAAACTAAATAAACTCTTACCAATAATAAGAAGAAATCCCCCCAGTAAAAAAGAATAAATCTTTAAAATAGGAATATGTAAGAAAATAGCTAATACCATCACAAGAAAGACAATAGGAATAATCTCCATATAACTTTCCTTAGCTATTGATAAGCCCCTTTTTAGTAAATTCATAACTACTCCTTCCTAGATTCCCCTGTAGCATAATCAATCATAATACCATCCTGAACATTATAAACAAAAACATTAAACATAAGGCCCTTACCATTATCATCTAAAGAATACGCCTCCATAAGTACACCCTTACTAAGTAAATTATCTCCCTCAAAGTAAGGAGTTACCCTATATAAAACACGCCCTTCACTATCCTTAACATAGTTAGCAACCCTATTCTCAAACATAAGCATAACATCACTATTCATCTGCCTAGTACAAGTAATTAAATTATTAGGATTAGCATTTTCTCCCGTTAATTGATATCCAATTAAATGACACCTATTATATAAATACTTCCCATTAACACTATCATACTTTACAGTATGCCACCCCGTAGGCTTAATCATACCAATACTACCTCTTTTTTCCGTAGGCATAGTCTCTTTACTAACAATTGCAAAAGCCTCTGTACATCTTCCCAGACTATCCAAGTCTCCATACTCCTCAAAACTACCCCTTTTCTTATCTTCATCAGTAAAGAAAGGAACATTATTATTAACATTAACAAAGTCACTACCACTATAATCCTCTATATCACTTAAACTACTAACTTCTTGTGTTTTAAAACTACTATCAGTACTATCTATATATTCATTATAAATAAAACCCATTGCTAACACTAAAGCAAGTACTATATATTTTTTTATATTCTTCATACTATCATCCTTCACTTATTATGCTAGTGTTAAAGTAAATACTACACTATCATTATTTTACAAATTAATTATATAATTTTTTATAAGTACTGTCAAGAAAAAGAAATAACTATAATACGTAAGTAATTATAATTCAGGTTGTTGACAAAGTAAATTTATTGTTAACAACCTGAGCTATTTCTATAGTTTGATTTTTCTATTTTGTTATCACTTTTTTCATATCCCATAGATGAATCAAATTCAGCATTCATCATAGTTTGAATAGTATCTTTAAACATATCTTTTAATGCATAAGCAATATCATTTGCATTTTTAATATCATAATTTTCTAATAAATATTTAACAACTTCATTATTTTTATTTTCTTTCATACAAAAAATCCTTCCTTGGTTATATATTTCTATATTACCACAGAAAGGATTCATCTTTATACAAAATTATTTACAGACTCGGATAACCACTTATATAAAAACTAAATATATCATCCAATATTTGTATACATAAATTGTAAGACTTTTCATTTAATTTATCATCTTTAAAATAATTATCTAATTGAGTCTTTAAATTATAATATAAATTTTCATATTCATCTTTATTAATGTTTTTAATGCTTTTTATATTTGAAATTATATTACCCAATTCATTTGTTTCTAATTCTATTTTTGAATCAACTTGCATTTCTATATCTTCAATCATCTCATATAGAGAAAGTGCTAGTAAATAATTTGAACAATCACTATTAAAAGACTTTTCATACTGTATCAAAAAGTTTTTTAATTCTTCTATTGAGTAATTAGTAATATTATTGTTATTTAATTGAATACAACAATCAGAATCTAACACATACCCTTTTAATGATACCTTATTAAGCAACAATGATTTTTCAATTTGATAATTATCTTCTGATAAGTCAACAAGCTCATTTGCTTTGGTAATAAAATCAAATATCTTATTATTAATCTCGTCATGGATTTTATCAATTTCAACATAAAATTCTAGTATTTTTACATTTAAATTTTCATTCATCTTTTTTACCCCTTAATAAACATATAAATAATCATAAATAATGCTCCACAAACAAAACTAACAATTAATGACAATGTAATTACATTTGCAAAGCCTTTACTTCCTGTTGAACTACTATTTGAGGAATATTGAGTTAAAGTTTTAACTTTTGGTCTATTAACTTCTTGCTTTTGTGCTTTTTGTTGCTTAATCATTTGATTTTTTTGTCTTATTTGATTAGCAACTTGAATCTCGCCACTTGTTCTATAATCAAAAACTTTTTTATCTCTAAATGCCCCTCCATAGATGGTTTTCACAGGCTCTTTACCTTGTTGAATTAATATTTTATTTTTCTTATCCAATAAAAAGTTAGTAGAATCTGTTAAAGACCAAATTGTTGCTTGCCTAATATTGTATTTTTTATAACTATTTACAATAAGATTCTTAAGTTCAACTTGTTTTCTCTGTTTCTCAGTTTCACATTCTAGTGGTGAATGTGTTTCAATATAATCATCAGTTAATGCTCGATCATATTCAGTGATTTTTATAGGATAACCATATGATGATAATTTATTTAATGAAGAATCAATTTCTTTTTCTGTAACATCTGACCTCAAATGCATTTGTGTTCCTATACAATCAACTATTTTTTTCCCGCCAAGCATTTCTTTATGCTTTTCCTCAAATGCTTTAATCCTATCTAAAACAGATTTAAATGTTTGCAGTTTATTATTATCTTCTAAATTTACTTCATTATAAACAAATTCAACATTTGGTAAATTTTTTCTAGCAACTAATGCAATTTCACACAAATCTTCAATATTCAAAAATTTTTGCCATCCAGACTCTTGACTATTATTTTTAGGAATATTCTCTCGATTTAAATACTGTCCGTTAAAATCATTAGAGAATCTAGTTACTAATTCGTTAAAAATATCAATACTTTTTACAACTTCATAACCATTATTTTCTAAACTCATCTGATTATAAGAGGCTATCATTTGAGTAGTACTATTAACATACTTTAATAATTCATCATAAACTCTTTGTTTGTTAATTTCATTATATTCTAATTCACTTAAATGTTTTGGACAATCTTCAAAAAATATTAAAGCATTTAATCTAACATCTTTGCCTAAACCTCGAGCAAAATCTAGACATCTCTCTAATTTTTTATAATAATAATTTCCATTAGGCATATATACAGCAGGATATTTTGATTCAAAATCAAGAGTTATAGATTTAAATTCTCTTAATTTAGCGAATAATAATTGATAGTTTGGTATTTGATATTGGTTAATTCCAGGATCACTTAAGTCTCTACTTTCTGATAATGCAATAAAGATATTATTGCTTATTTCACTAGGAAATGCTCCACTTATATTTTGAAATATTTCATCAGCCGATATATTTGACTGCATCCCAGTTTGAATTATTAATTTTAATTTATCAATTTGTTCAGGTGTTAAATCGGCACCTTTTATAACATTAGAAATTTTTTTATTCAAATTTGCAATTGGATTTTTATATATTTCATTTCTGTCTGTTAGACTATTAATATATTCATTAAATACTAATTCTCTCATTTGTTCTAATTCCAAACTTTGATCTGAAATATTAATTGATAATTGAGTAGAAATTTCTCTTAATTCTTTAATAGAACTAGCGTTGGCTATCATCATTAATTCTATCATCTGTCTATTTAATGTTATTCCAAGTTTTTCATTTTCATCAGTTTTATTTTCAAATTGGCTTAGATAGGCTTGTCGTTCTTGTTCTTCCCATTTATAATAAGAGTCTAACAACTTTTTCTTTTCAAAATCAATCATTTTTATTATTACATCTATGTCTTCATCACAATTCAAAAACATATCTAAAGCTCTTTTATATTTGTCTTCATTTATAAAATATCCTTTATCTTTTGCACATAATTGTTTTAATTCAGAAAAAGTATTATATAAGTACTGTGTTACTACTTTATTTTTTTCTTCCATGTTCATAAGTATCACCTTCTATTTACAAATCAATTATATAATTTTTTATAAGTACTGTCAAGAAAAAGAAAATAACTATAATACGTAAGTAATTATAATTATTTCTTTCATTATATACAAAATACAGCATAAAGAGGAACAGATTTAATATTATTTTCAAAACCAAAATTTTTAGAGGAAATTCTAATACTATATTTAGGATTATATTTCCTAATATATTCATTTAAACTAGTACTATTAGTTCTTCTACCACTTTTAACTTCTATAGGAATTATATCTCCATTAATTTTAATTAAAAAATCAATTTCATATTTAGCAAAGTTATAATAATATAATTCCTTAGTTTTAGGGTAAATTTCACAAGCAACATAATTTTCAGTAAGCACACCCTTAAACATTTCATTCTTATCCAAAATTATTTCACTATATTCCAAATTAGATAATGATCTAAGTAATCCAACATCACTCAAATATAATTTAAACTTATCAGAATTGACAAACGCTTTTAATGGAGATTCATTTCTCTCTGTTAAGTCACATTTAAGAACCATATTACTAGCAAGTAACCAATCCAAACTACTTTCGTATCTGTTCTTCCTAGCATCCTTATCCACTATACTATACTTAAAAGTATTATTAACCCTAGCAAGTTCTTTCGGAATAGAGTTATAAATTTGACCATTCTTTACCCCTTCATTACCATCAGTATATTTATTCATATCTGCTAAATATGAAGTAATTATCTGTTCTTGCAACTCAAAAGAGCAGTGAGCTATATTACAATCATTTTCTATAAAATTATTTATCATCGTCGGCATTCCACCTAAAACTAAGTACTTTTTATACAAATCCAAAGCCTTTTCGTGAATAGGATTCATTAATGCTTCATTAGAATCATAATGTTTTCTAATCTCTTCAATTAATTTTTGTTCCCCTAAGGCAATAAGATATTCCTCAAAATCCATTGGATACAAATACTTAATATTTACCTTTCCTACTGGAAATGATGATTTAAATCTATTAATTTTAACCCCCAATAAACTACCTGCACAAACTATTTTATAAGGCTTATCACTTTCACAAAAATATTTTAAAGAAGTTATAGCCCTCTCACTTACTTGTATTTCATCTAAAAATATAACTGTATTCTCAGGTTCAATAATTGTACCTTTTATAATTTCAATCTTTTCAATTATAGTATCAGGATCTATCGTCTCATTAAATACTTCCGTAATACTATTATCCTTATCTAGATTAATATAAATATAATTATTAAAATTTTTTTTACAAAAGTCCATAAGTATATATGTTTTTCCCGTTTGTCTTGCTCCAACCAACATTAAAGGCATTTTAAAATCGTTCTTCCACTTATTCAGTTCTTTTTCTATTTTTCTATACATACAATATCCCTCCATATTCATTTTAGCATATTTCGGACAAATTGTACATATTTTCTCGTTATTTTCGTGCAAAATGTTCGAAAAATATAAAATTTCCTTTCAATTAACTTCATAAATACATCTTTAACAATTACCATCTAATAAGATTATAACAAGACTATTCCGCATTTTCAATATTTTTCTAGTTTTGCGTAATAACACCCCTTATATAAGCCTTACTACCCTTACGCTTAACAATACCCTTACAAGTATCAAGTTTAACAATCTCTCTCCCCATATATTCGCCAAGTCTCTTCCTAAATTCCTTAAGAAATAACACACTACTAACACCCTTACCCATATACATTTCCTTCAAAAACCAATCATTATTAACAAAATCATCAAAGAAACCATCAACCAAAAACAACATAACTTCCTCATCAATATTATTCATATTCTCTCTAAAAGACACCCTTCTATCCATATATTCCAAAGTATCAATAACATACATCCTTCCCCTATTATAAAGAATATTATACCTAACATCATATAACTTAACACCACTATCCGTAACCACCTTAACATCCCTCTCTATTCTATTAACAGCCCTTTCCAAACTATCAAGATTAGCAGAAAGAGGATTAATATCACATAAATTACTCGCCTTTCTATAACTAGAAGTATACCCCACTACTTCTCCATTAACCAAAATAACATCCCTAGGCCATAAAAAACTCCCATTCTTAATACCACTAAACCTAAGCAAAAAGTCCTCCGAATAGCCACATTTCTCATTATCAAAGTACTCATTAAAAACCTTAATAACCGTCTTATCACTTTCCCTTAGAAAACACATTCCCTGACTACCCTGTCCAATAAATCTTAAACTTCGCAAATAACAATTAAAAATCTCTTTACTATTAAATTCCATTCTCTTCCCCCCTAAGTACCTAACATTATAACACAAATTCAGCAAAAACACAAATTATCGTTCGTTTTTTGTTTTACTATTGCCCTATTGGGGGTAGAAAAAAATAGTATCACTACTACTTTTATACACTTTAATTATAATTAGAAAATATCTTAACAATATTATAATTACCATTATCCCTGTTATATTTCAAGTAAAACTTCCTTTTACCAGAAGACGCATTACTACCAACCTCTAAAGAACTAGCATAATAAATATCATAAGTAACTACAAAATACTCCCCATCCATACTTACCACAGGATTTCGGAGTACAGTTAAATTATAATCAACAGGAGGTTCACTGAATCTATAATTATTCTCATATAAATCAACAAAATTATTAATATATCTAAAACTATTTTTAGCTTCTTCATTAGCCTTGTCCAAATCAAAACTACTAACATTAAAATACTTATAAAGTTCCTCTTTTACAATATCAACAGACGCATAACTACAACACTGTGAAGCAAAGAAAGCATAATCCAAATCACTAAAATTACCATCCTCAGCCTCGGTAAAAGTAGCAAGTCCCCTCTTAAAAACACTCAAATAACCATCAAGAAGAGGAGTAATCTCTTTAAGTGAATAACCATTACTATCTACATTCTTAGTTGTATCATTTTTACTCTTTTTATTATTATCAAGATTTACCTCTTTAATACAATCTTTCCAATTAGCCCTTTCATAAAAAACTTTCCCACTAAAAATACCAACACCAAATACCACCACTAATAATAAAACCATACCAACAATCTTTTTCATATCAATTCATCCTCTTTCTAAACCAATATTATCACAAATAACCAAAATAAACAAGAAAAATTAACATAAATAAAAAATTAATCAATATGTAAACAAAGAAAAAAGAGATTATCTCTTAATCTCCACTTCCTCGTAAACTTCCATAACATCATTCTCTTTAATATCATTAAAGTTCTCTATCGTAATACCACACTCAAAACCATTCTTAACTTCCTTAACCTGATCCTTCTCTCTAGCTAAACTATTAATACTACCATCATAAACAACAATACCATCACGAATAAGCCTTACCTTAGCACCCCTCTTAATACTACCACTAGTAACATAACAACCAGCAATAGTACCAACCTTAGAAAACTTAAACAATTTCCTAACAACAGCTTCTCCAACAACCCTCTCTTCAAATACCGGTTCTAACTTACCCTTCATAGCACTCTCGACCTCTTCAAGTAACTTATAAATAATATTATAAAGCCTGATATCAACACCTTTTTCCTTAGCATATTCCATAATCTTACTACCAGGTCTAACATTAAAACCAATAATAATAGCATCACTAGCACTAGCCAAAACAACATCACTTTCCGTAACCGTACCAATACCACTTCTAATAATATTAATATGAATACCCTCAACATCAAGTTTAAGTAAAGAATTCTTCACAGCCTCTTCACTACCCTTAACATCACTCTTCAAAATAATATTAATATCCCTTTCTCCCTGACTAATCCTTCCAAAAAGATCATCAAGAGAAACAGCACCCCTTCTCGTATTATTCAAATTCTTAGCATTAAGAATCCTCTCTTCACTAATACTCTTAGCCCTTTTCTCACTTTCAAAAGCCATAAACTTATCACCAGCAGAAGGAATTTCACTAATACCCGTTATCCATACAGGCATAGAAGGCGTAGCAAATGTAAGATTCTCTCCCTTATCATTTTTTAAAGACCTAATCTTACCATAATAATTACCAACTACTAGGTAATCACCAAGTCTAAGTGTACCATTTTGAATAAGAACAGCACTAACATTACCAAGAGACTTATCCATCTTAGCTTCAATTACCGTACCACTAGCATACCTATTAGGATTAGCTTTAAGACCCTCTAGTTCACTAATAAGAAGAATCCTCTCAAGTAAATCATCAATACCCTCACCAGTCTTAGCCGAAATCTTAGAAACCATAACATCTCCGCCCCATTCTTCCGGAATTAAACCATAATTACTAATCTCTTGCATTACCTTATCAGGATTAGCACTAGGCTTATCAATCTTATTAATAGCAACAATAATAGGAACATTTGCAGCCTTAGCATGATCAATAACCTCTACCGTCTGAGGCATAACCCCATCATCAGCAGCAACAATAATAATAATAATATCCGTAATACTAGCTCCCCTAGCACGCATCTCCGTAAAAGCAGCGTGTCCTGGGGTATCAATAAACGTAATCTTCTTATCATTATGAGTTATCTGATAAGCATAAGTAGCTTGTGTAATACCACCAGCTTCTCCCTCAGCAACATTAGTCTTTCTAATAGCATCAAGAAGCGTAGTCTTACCATGATCAACATGACCCATAATAGTAACAACTGGAGGCCTTTCCACTAAATCATCTTCATTATCAATAATAACCAAATCCTCAAAATGAGTCTCATCCATACTCTCTTTTCTCTTAATATCAAGACCATATTCAAGAGCAATAATCTCTGCCGTATCAAAGTCAATACTAGTATTAATATTAACCATTTTACCCATCATCATAAGCTTCTTAATAATATCCGCTGGTGTAACCTTTAAATAACTAGCAATATCACTAACCGTATTACCATCTTCAAATAGAAGAAACTTCTCCATATTCTCTTCCCTATTACTCTTTAATTTTTCCTTATGCTTATACATTTCTTTTCTTTGTTTTTGAAAATTCTCTTTCTTCTTTTGAACATTTCTCTTTTGATTGTTACGATTACTATTACCCTTTTGACTACTCTTACCAGTACCCTTAAAATCACTATTCATATTACTCTTATGATTATTCTTGAACGTAGCACCAGTATCCACTTCTTCCAATTCATCCTCATAACTATCCGGAATGTCAAGTTCCACACCGGCATCACTAATATCATCATACTCCTTATTCATAGTCTCATTATCAAGAAGAATAATATCATCATCACTAAGCATATCATTATCACTACTAGCCTCTATTCCAAGTCTACTACAAAGACCAAGCACGAACCCAACATCCTTGCCAATATCATTAGCATACTCAAGTACACTCATCATATCTATCACCTCCACAATTATCTATTCATTAATAATATCCATAATTTCATCATATATACTATCCGGAACCAAAACCTCTAATCTCTTATCAAGAATCTTACACTTACGAGCCCTATTAAGAACTTCCATATCCCTTTTAAGATATACCCCGCGACCATTCATCTTGCCACTAAGGTCCACAGAAACCTCGCCATCCTTGTTACGAACAATCCTAATAAGATCCCCCTTAGGGCATTTTTCCTGACTAACCGCACAAGTTCGCATCGGAATTTTCCTCATAATTTCACCTACTCTTCGCTCGTAATTTCCTCTAAACTAACCACATCAGCATTCTCATTTTCATCATTAACACTGGCACTATCGTGACTCTCTACTACACTATCAGTAGTACTATTATCACTTTCCAGTACATCTTCTGATACTTCCGAAACATTCTTAATTTCTATCTTATATCTAGTAAGACGAGATGCTAACTTAACATTCTGACCCTTCTTACCAATAGCAAGAGAAGAATTCTTGTTATCAACAATAACTAAAGCCTCTTTCCTCTTTTCATCCATAATCTTAACAATAAGATTCTTAGCAGGACTAAGAGCATTAGCAATAAATACCCTAGGATCCGCATCATATAAAATAACATCAATTTTCTCACCATTAAGCTGTTTCAAAATACAATTAATTCTCGAACCCCTTTCACCAATAACAGCACCAATAGCATCAACATTAGGATTATTAGAAGATACCGCTATCTTACTTCTACTACCAGCATCCCTAGCAACAGAATGAAGAATAACTGTACCATCAATAAGTTCAGGAATCTCTGCTTCAAGAAGTCTCTTAACAAAACCATAATGCCTTCTCGATAACAATATAAAGAGTCCCTTAGGACCAATTTCCAATTTAGAAACATAAGCCTTAATACTACTACCCATTTCTAACTTTTCTCCAGGAATAATTTCATCCTTAGGAAGAACACCACTAGTTTTACCCAAATCAACATAATAATTACGAGAATCCTCTCTAGATAAAATACCAACTAAAAGTTCATCCTGTTTATCCTTAAATTCCTCATTAATCAAATTCTTTTCCGCTTCCTTAATCTTTTGAACAACAACTTGCTTTGCTGTTCCAGCAGCTACTCTACCAAAATCAAGAGTAAGAGGTACCTGAATATCAATAACATCGCCAATTACTGCATCTTCCTTATATTCCTTAGCATCCTTTAAAGTAATCAAATCATCTTCATCATCAAAATCCTCATCTTCTACAACAGTCTTACAAATATACATCTTAATTTCTCCCGTTTCAATATTAAATGTAGACTTAACATTACTAATACCCTCTTTTTTCTTATAAGCAGCCGCCATTGCTGCTTCCATTGCTGAGGCTATCACACTCTTATCAATACCCTTTTCACTAGCAATAACATTAACAGCCTTAACAAGCTCATTCATCATTTTTTTGTCCATATTTACTCACCCTTCTCCTTTGTACTAATATCTAAGATGTAACTCTCCTCTATTAAGTCAGCCTCATCCAAAAGCGGGTTAATAACATCAGTTACTTCTACACACTTATCAATATCAATAACATCATTACTATCAATAGTAATTCTAAGAAAATAATTACTACCCTCTTTAACATATTCAATACTATCAATATTAATACCAAGATTGTTTACATCTTTCTCAATCAAATTTCTAACTTTTTCTTCAATCATACACTCCTCCATAATATCAATATAAAGAGTGGTTTTTAAGCCACTCTTTCTTCAAGATAATTACATTATAACACAAAGTTGCCCTATTTACAAGCCTTTTATGAAACATTTGTGAAATATTATAGTACTATTCTTTCCCTAAGAACACTAATATCATCCCTATTTATACCCAAATAATCAAAATAATCATCAATACTATTAAATCTACTATTAAAAAGATTCAAAAACTTCTCCATATTCTCCATTTTAGAACCACCAAAAAAAGCCGGTAAATCAGGATTATTAACGTGCATTAACCTAATTTCATCTCTAAGATAAGTATAAGACACTTCATAATCAGCCAAAATATCATCATCATAAACCCCTGCAAGTTTTAAAAGTAACATTGCAATAACCCCTGTCCTATCCTTACCAGCCGTACAATTAAATAAAACCATACCTTGACTATTAATCATTACCTCAAACACTAACCTCATCTTATCCCTATTTAAAACAATATCCATATAACAATTAGGAATATCCTCTTCCCTTTGTGGAAAACCAGCACTAATAGAAATATTAAAATAATTAATACCCCTTATATTAAGAATATTAGGCTTTCTCTTTGCTTCCATCTCTGTTCTAAGATCAATAACCGTACTAAGACCCATTTTAAGTAACCTATAAATTTCTTCATTACTCATACCAGTAGGCAAATTACTCCTTATAAAAGAGCCAAACCTCGTTTCCCTTCCATTCAAAGTAGGATAACCACCCAAATCCCGCATATTCTTAACCCTATCATTAACAATTCTTCTCATACTATTTTACCCTACTTTCTAAAAAATTAAGAGCCTGCTCAAGAGCCTTTCTTCGCGGACTAATCACTAACTTCTCTTCCATAGAAAGTTCTGCTAAAGACTTATCACCCACAAAAAATATAGGATCAAACCCAAATCCTTGACTCCCCCTAGAACACTTACCAATAACACCATCCAATGTATCAGAGAAAGCCACTTCAAAGTCCTGTCCCTTAATACCAATACAAGTAGTATAATGACATACCCTATCACTAACTCCTTCCATTTTCTTAATAATTGCCCTATTCCTTTCCTCATCAGTACCCTTCATCCACCTTGCCGTTTTCACACCAGGAAATCCGTTCAAATAATCAATCTCTAATCCCGAATCATCAGCCATACAAATAAAGTCTTCCCCCACACTGTCATATAAACACCTAACCTTCTCTAAAGCATTAGCCCTAAAAGTATCCTTATCCTCATTAATAACAATATAAGTAGAAAGTTCCTTTTCAATATCTTCTATAGATAAAACTTCATAATCATTAAATATTTCTCTAATCTCTAAAATCTTACCACTATTCCTAGTAGCAACTATAATCCTTTTCAATATAATAACCTCCATACTATATAAGATTACAATAATTAAGACCAAAAAGCAAGCCCTAATAAAAAATAAAGTCCCAACTATACTTCATTATCACAAATAATTACTATCACCCACAAAAAAAGTATGTCTAAAATTTGACATACTCTCCTGTATTATATACCTTACCATCTATTTCTAAGTAAATAGAATAACTGCCCTTAAGACCATCAGCATTAATATATCTAGTTATACTAATACCATTTTCCGTTTCTTCTTCTGTAAACACATCAAGGCAAAGGGCTGTATAAGGCTTCTTACTAATTTTAATATTATAATAATTAGAAACAAAATTAGTATATAGAATAACCTTAACATCTTCATCTTTCTTAAACTTACCACTAAATGCAAGCCTATCTACTTCCTTAGTAAACGATATATTATGTTTTTTGTATTCACTATCAGGTTTTTCACCCTCAATCCTTTTTAACTTTTTATCTGAAACCACAGTTTTACCAAGACTACCAACTCTTACAGCCTTACTATTATCCCAAATAAATCCATCATAAATATTCATTTTTTCGACTCTATAATTATTAGTAGGGAATACTATTTCAAATATAACTTTATCATCCTTAACTTCCACCGTATCAGACTTAAGAAGAACATTTCCACCACTAAGTCCAGCAGGTTGATTAGAAGGCTTACCATCAGCATTAACAATACCACCTGAATGAACAATATAATGACCCTTATCTAAATAATCAACATCAGATATATATGGAGAATAGAAACTACTTCCCCTCTCTTTACCATACTCATAAACCTGCTCGATAGTCATCTTTTCCGTATCAATCTTATACATAACACCACGTGAATAACTATTTTCCGCATCCACATAACTATCCTTAACCTTGCTCTTATTATTACCATTATCGAAAATAAACACATATCCCTCTGGTGTAATCATTGCTGCGTGCTGACTCCATTGCCATTCAAAATCAGGCCCTACGGGAGTGAAGAAATATTTTTGGTACTCACTACTCCACTCTGTCTTATCACCAATAATCCAATTAAGTTTACCACTATTATAATCAATATTAATAACCGCATCTTGATGTCTTCCCGATAAAGTAATTGAATTAGTCTTCTCATCATACCATACAGAATTATTATGGAACCAATCGTAGCTAGTCCAGTTCTCACTCTTACCATCTTCCATTTTAAGAATTTTCTTCAAATCAAAAGTCTTAACAATAGCACCTGTAGTCTTATCAACTTCTACAATAACATCCTCAACCGTTCCATCATCATTACCAAAATCATCACTAGCAACTAACAAGTTACCATTAGGAAGTTCATAATAATCATGATGATATCCTCCTGCTAAAGAATACTCCTTATAAATCTTACCAAACATATCAATCTCATATAATCCCGTCATATAATAAGGAGAATACATAAGTCTTTCTGTACTAACAAGCATTCTTCCATTTTTAAGTCTTGTATTATCCCATAACGCATAATTAGTTAGATACCACCTAACATCACCATTAATATCATAAGCAGCAGAATATCCCTTAGCTGATGGTGTAAAGAAATAAAAATCATTATCAAGTTCCTCTCTAATACCATTAACACTAGTAGGAAGAACAAAATCATCAGGAAGACTATCCGTTTCAATAATAATATTCTTCTTTACATCACCATATTCAATAGTAACAATATTATCATAACCAGCATACAAACCATAAATAGCAAGATAATGTTCTTTACTATTTGGAAAAGTGTAAGAAAGACCCGTCTTATCATCCTTACCTTGAATACTAACCTTAACCTCCGTACTCTCCTTTGTTTCAAACATAACCATAGCTGTAAGTGGAGATGCCTTATAAGGGTCAATTACCACTTTAGGATTATCAATTGTATACCCCTTAGCATTTAAATCATCATTATACCCCTCTTGAAGACTAATTAAACTCTCATTTTCTTTAACTAACTTATCATTTCTATCATATTCATTAAAATAAACAAATACAAGTATTCCTGCAAGAAGAAGAAGCAATATAATAATAAGTCTAATTTCTTTTTTTCTTTCCATACAACACCTCTTTCATTAACAATTCTACCTAACAATCACTAAAAAAGCAATAACTAGGAAGTTGAATTAACTAAACCACAAGTTGAACATATCATTTTCTGTAGTAAAACCCTTGCAGTTTTTCAAAAACTGTAAAGATTACCTTACTATTTATCACAGGAAGACAATTTTAGAGGTATATCGTGATAAACAACATCATCCTTATTAGTACCCGTTCCTATCCTAATATACAAATTATCATTATCATAATCTTTACACATACCAACATAGTTATCAGTATTAAATTTAACCCCCTTTAAATAATCAACCAAAGTAATATCATTACCCTCATAATGATTACTATCAATTAAATGAAATCCTGTCCCATTTTTCTCATAAAGATTACACTCTATATAACTATACATCTTATCAATGGCCTCTCCACAATACTCAATTTCTGACAACATTATAGCACTCTTCTTTTTATTATAACTAATACTACCATTAACTATAAAACTATCGCAAGAAGAAGAAATAGTTTTGAAAGTAAAATCTCCACTTCCACTATTAAGAGTAACCAAAATAAGAAGAATAATAGCTATAATAAATAAGCCCAAATAAATAAATTTAATATCAATCTTCCTCTTAACTTCACTCTTCCCGTCCATAATACTCTCTATACTAACATTATAATCACTAGCAATCTTCCTAAGCAAACTAATATCTGGCAAGTTTTTTCCATTCTCCCATTTACTAACTGCCTGATAAGTAACTCCATACTTCTCCGCAAACTGCTTCTGCGTAAGCCCATTCCGCTTCCTGATATCCCTAATAAAACTACCAACTTTTTCTTGATCCAAAGTACCACCTCCTTAAGTAGTCTACATATATTATAGCACATCTCTCTAAAATTTTTATATGAAAATGACCCTATCGGGAGTAAAAACACAAAAAAGTTAACTATAAAAATAAGTTAACCAAATATACATCTATTAATCAATAAAAAATAAACAAATAACAACTATGAATTTCTATTAAAAAACAACTTTCCATTAAATATCCGCCTCAAAAGACACCAAACCAAATATGCAAAAACACACTCTAAAGCAAAAAGAAGTAATCCAATCTCCATTGCTACACCTATTCCCATCATCGATAAAGAAAAGTCAAACGGAATATTATAAAGATCACAAAAGTATAGGCCATATTGATAATTAATTCCCAATAAAACCACCCCTAAAATAATAACTCCAAAATTAATAACATCTTTAATAAATTTATTACATTTCATATATATCATATCCTCCTCAAATTCATATAAATACTATTATACACCAAAATATCGTTTATTTGTATAATTTTTAAATATTTAATTATTTAATGGGAAAATTATAAGCGGTGATAATTGTGTTTTATGAAAGATTATTAGACATTAGAATAGAAGCTGACTTACGACAAATCGATATGGCTAAAATATTAAAAGTAAGTCAGTCTAACTATTCTAGGTGGGAAAGTGGACAAGAATTTATACCACTACGTAAACTAAATATACTATGCAATCATTTTAACATAAGTATGGATTACGTTGCTGGGATATCACGACACAACAAACCCACGAAAAAATGTGAAATTGACAAAAAAGTCATTGGAAAAAGACTAAAAGAGTTTAGAAAGCAGTACAATATAACTCAAGTACAATTAGCAAATTATCTAAACACAACCCAATCCACTATAAGTGCCTATGAAAGTGGCAAAACAATGCTATTAACCGCTTTTGCTTTACAAATAATAGCCAAGTATAATATATCATTAGATTGGCTTTGTGGAAGAAAATAAAAATAAATGTATAAATTACCTCCTATATATGTTACAATATTAAAGGAGGAATTTTTATGATATTAAACGTTTTACTATTAATACTAGGATTTATATTTTTAATAAAAGGTGCTGACATTTTTGTCGACGGATCTTCAAGTACCGCCCAAAACTTCAAAGTACCAAAAATGCTAATCGGTTTAACCATTGTTGCCTTCGGTACTTCCGCTCCCGAATTTGCCGTTTCAATGAGTGCCCTTGCTCATCATAATTCAGATATGGTACTAGGAAACGTAATTGGAAGTTGTATTTTAAACATACTCCTTATACTAGGAGTAGCAGCCCTTATAAAACCAATAAAACTAAAAGATAGTACCATCAAGAAAGAATTACCCCTAACAATACTAATATCAGCATTACTAGTAGTGCTTATGCTAGATGTATCTCTTGCTGGCGACCCCATAAATCGCATAACAAGATTAGATTCCATTGTAATGCTACTCTTTTTCACTGTCTTTATATATTACCTAGTCACTCTTGCCAAATCAAAAAAAGATAAAGATGATGAAAAGGCACCATTCGGGCTTGGTAAATCAATAATATTTATCATACTAGGCCTAGCTTGCATAATAATAGGAAGTGACCTCGTAGTAAATAACGCATCAAGTATTGCCAAAACATTAGGACTTAGTGAAAGAGTAATATCACTAACAATCGTAGCCTTTGGTACTTCTCTTCCCGAATTAGTAACCACAATAGTATCATCTAAAAAAGGAGAACAAGACTTACTTGTCGGTAATATTATAGGAAGTAATATATTCAATATATGTGTGGTACTAGGATTACCAATACTAATATACGGAACAATCCCTACAGGAGCGTTTAACAACCTAGACCTAATTATGTTAGTAGCATCAGCAATAATGCTTCTAGTATTTTCCAAAACCAATAAAACAATTACTAAAAGTAACGGTATTATAATGTTAGTAGCCTTTGCTATATATTATACTCTAGTATTTATAGTGTAACAGAGAATTGTCTCTGTTTTTTTATATAAAACAAAAAGGAAGACTATAAAATCTCCCATTTACCACTCTTTGTAGCTCCAATTCTTTTAATATAGCCTTTCTCCTTTAAAGAATTCAAATTTCTCATTACAGTAGATTTATTAATATCAAGTTTATTACTTAGCTCTACTTGACTAATCTTACTATCCTCTTTTATAAGTTTAATTATATTATTTTGTGTCTCAGTTAAATTATTTTGACTATCATTAATATCAATATTTTTAGGTATTTTTGGTAAATCTTCTGCATTTCTAAATTTAAAGTTTACTCTAATAAAGTTATCACTAAATTCATAAACATCCTTATCATAAGTTTTCAAAATTCTAATTACACCCGTACCAAGTTGTTCAACCAAATCCAAATCCTTAAATATTCTCATTAATTCTGGGTGTGTTGGAGCAGAAAAACCTCTTAAAAAATCCTTTTTACTAACATTAAGTGGTAAACCACCCGTGGAAGATATAGAAATATGATCGCTGAATATTTCAAACTTTGGAGGATACTCACGTTCCCAAAGTGTATGAACAAAGGCGTTAAGTATAGCCTCTTTAACAGCAATATTATCAAACATTTTTATTTCCATTCTTTCCTCAGAATTAATTTTTGTAAATGTCCTATTTATTTGTTCAAACTTATTAATAACATTTTTAGCTGCTTTTATTAAACAACAATATCCATACTCTTCATTTTCAATTAAATCGTAAGCATCATTACCAGAATAAGTTGCAACTTTTATAGATATATTATTAACATCAGAAAGTAAATAAGCAAGATAATTATATTTACCATTTTCCATTATTAAATCCAATTGTTTTAAAAAATTATCATTAATATTATATCCTTTTTCTTCATAATAAATTTTCAATTGAGAAAAACTTAAATTCTGTTTAGGAGAGATGATACTAGTAAGTAAAGTTTTAGTTCTTCTTGAATATAGTTCTTCAATTTGCTTTTCGTTAAGTGGTTCACAAGAACTACCAACACGAATGTAACATCCATCATTAGTCATTCCTCTTTTTCTTATATAATAAGGTTTTTCGTTACCACTAGCAACAGTAATTTGCAAATATTTTTTTTCATTAAACAATTTAACAGATATATCAAACAGTCCCAACGTAAATGGAGCAATATTATTTTTAATTCTATCCTTAATTACAAGTTGCAATTTGTCAATATTTTCATCAATTCCCACAATCTCTCCATTATCACTAACTCCAATATATATATTACCACCTAATGCATTTAAAAAGCTGACTACTTCTTTTTCTAATTTATCATTTAATTCCACTTTGAATTCATTTCTTTCATCTTCTATAACATTAATCATTTTACCAACCTCCAAAATTATTATACTACAAAAATCAAAATAAATATATATTTTTAGAATTAAAATGCACCCGATGCACCTAGAAATGCACCTAGAAACTCAAAAATGCACCTAGAAATGCACCTAGAAATCCAAAAATGCACCTAGAAATGCACCTAGAAACTCAAAAATCCACCCAATACCCACAAAAAAAGAACAGCCCCATCGCCATTCTTTCTTCCCTATTCATTCTCCATCTCTCGTAAAATATTCGGAAGAATCTGTTTCTTTCTCGAAAGCACTCCATCAAGGAAATACCCCTCACAAAGATTCTCTCCATAAATATTCTTAAGAATATCATAACCCCCATCACTATAATAAACATAACTACCATTCTTAATAAAATCCGTTACATATAAAGCAATAAACACATATCCCCCAAGATCACTCTCCCTGTTCAAAAGCTCAATATAACCATCCCTATCCTCTTCAATATCCTCAATATTAGTAGTAAGAATATTACCAAGCCCAATCTTATCATCATTAACCGGATAAGTCTTAAAGTCCATATACAAAACCTCTTCCTTAGTCTTACCCTTTAAACTAGTACCAGCCTTAAGCATATCCATACCATACTTCTCATAATCAACACCACAAATAAGACTAAGTTCCTTAACAACTCTCCTATCAATATCAGTAGTAGTAGGACTAGTAAGAATAAGCGTATCCGACAAAATACCCGATAACATCATTCCTGCAATATCCTTAGGAATAGCAATACCATTTTCCCTATACATACCAAAAATAATCGTATTCGTACTACCAACCGGCATATTCCTAAAAATAATAGGACTCTTTGTACTCATTGGAGAAATATTATGATGATCCACAATCTCAATAATATCCGCTTCATCCAAACCAATAGCACTCTGTTCTAAAGAATTATGGTCAACCAAAATAACCTTCTTCCTCTTACTAAACTCAATATCCGAAAACCTAATAATACCAAGATACTGTCCCTTCTTATTAAGAACCGGATAATAACTATATCTCGTCTTATCAGCAAGAGCCACAAAATCAGATAAATCATCATAATCGTGAACACATAAAACATCATTACCACTCATAATCGTACTAACACTATTACAAAAATCAAAAACCTTAATAGTTTCAAGCGTCCCCATATCCGTTCCAATAATATTAACCCCATTCTTACGAGCAAGTTCAAGATGTTCCTCTTTCATATCAAAACCACCCGTTAAAACAATAAGCTTAACCTTACTCAAAATAGCATACTCAATAATACTATACCTATTACCAACAATTAAAACATCATCTTGACTCAATCTAATCTCATCTAAAAACGTACTACTCCTATATCCCGCCGTAATAACATTACCACAAATATCCTCATCAAATCTAAGAATTTCCTTACCACCAAGAGTATTAATAATATTATTATACTTCGCATCAACTACATTCCTCTTACCACTAATACACTCACTAGCAATATCCTTCATATTAATAATACCCACAATATGCTTCTTATCATCAATAACCGGCACCTTACTAATTTCCGCTTTTTCCATCTTTTTATACGCATCCATAATACTATTAGTAATCCTAATACTATGATTCTTCGTATATTCCAAATCCTTAATCTTAATCTTCACATCATTAATAAACATCGGCTCCGGCACACCAAAATAATCAAGAGCATACTTACTCTCCCTATTAACACTACTCAAAACAACAGGCACTGCATCAACGCCTAGTTTTCTCTTCAAATACGCTAGACTAATCGCCGCCCCAACGCTATCAGTGTCTGGACTTCTATGTCCAAATACATAAACTTTTTCCATTTTCTCACTTCCTTTTTTGGGCCCTATCGGGGGCAAATACTTAAAATATTATACCACTATTTATAAAAATATGCATTAATTTATCTTTAATTTAATTAAATAATCCCTAATTTAAGTATATAATATATATAAAAAGATTAACTATAATATAAATAGTGAAGTTGTCAACAAAAAGTAGACAGTAAAAAGATTTTAT
>UMGV01015836.1_pt1 | contig 23066 bp, 9 predicted proteins | sample 1965361 | NCBI WGS metagenome assembly UMGV01 (sample SAMEA4836081, study PRJEB28245) | human gut metagenome | biome: gut microbiome; material: fecal sample | place: Denmark | collected 2008
CAGAGCCGCTTAGGCTAGGCTAATTTTTAACGAACTATTGTAATTTATTTACCATAAAATAAAAACAAATCAATTACTTTTTAGCCAATAAACAAACATACTGAAATTTTATTATCGTTTTATACAACTTTTCAACTGTAAGAGAGTTTATATGGAAACTTGAACCTTACACCAGTCTGTCCCTGTCTTTTTAACAATCAAAAAACAGTCTTATTCCATAAGTTCTTTGTATATTTGTTCCCTGACCAAACATTCCTTCCCTGGATGGGATATAAATCTATCAAGAGACTACCATGAAAAAAAACATTATATACCTTCTGACTCTCCTGCTGCTCTGCTGTTTCCGGCAGAACATACATGCTGAATATTTCAGAAATCTGAACTTAGGGAACGGACTTTCCCAGTTTTCCGTCATGTCCATCTGCCAGGACAGTCTGGGACGCATGTGGTTTGGCACCCATGAAGGTATCAACATCTACGACGGACATCACATCCGATACTATAAAGGATGGGTGGAAAGCGACCCCGGAGAAAAGCTCTGGCTAGGAAATTCCATTGACTATATCCACTGTGGCAACGACGGAAATATCTATTTCATTGCTGACCGTAATCTTTTTACTTATGACATCCGCTGCGAACGTTTCAGCCAGCTTACCACTGGGAACCAGACTTCTGCACTCACCACTACGGATACAGCGATCTGGTATACCCGACATGATACCCTGTTTGTGTGGGATACTCAAAAAAAACAAAGTCTGTATGTCCGCAATCTTCCAGACAATAATATCACTGCCTTGACCATCACCCGCAATGGGAATATCTACATAGGGACTGACAACGGGATTTACATAGCCCAAAATGCAACAGATCCCAATATGAAACATCAGCTTCAGAACAAAGGAGTACACACCATCTTCGAAAGCAGTAGCCGGGAAATCTGGATCGGTACTTACATGGACGGGCTTTATCGTATCATCAACGGCAAACTTACCAATGTTCCTTATTCACCTCACGACGGGAAAGGTACCAGCGATCGGCAAATCCGACAATTCACAGAAGACAGCCAGCATAATATATGGTTTGGAACGTTTTCCGGCCTGGAAAAATACAATCCCCAGACAGGTCTCTATACCAAAATACAGATACCTCAGCATGTAGGCGGTCTCAGCCATCCCTCACTTTTCGCTCTCTATACCGACAGACAGGGAATCATCTGGCTCGGAAGCTATTACGGCGGAGTCAGTTATTTCAATCCTGGCAAGGAAGAATACCTCCACTATAACTACCAAAGCCACGCCCAGCCAGGAATCTATTACTCTTACATTGGTGAAATGGTTCAGGACAACGAACGTAATCTCTGGATCAGTACCGACGGAGGAGGAATCAGCCAGATCGGCCCCGGATGGAATCTTCTCAAGCAGTTTACAGCCGGCAAGGCAGACGGTCTGCCTCATAATAACATCAAAAGCATTGTCTACGACCCGCACAGAAACAACCTTTACATCGGAACTTATCTGGGAGGACTCTCCCGGTACGATATCCGTCAACACACTTTCCATAATTACCGGAACCGGGCTGATAATCCGGGAGACATCATCTATCACCTGGAAATATGGAATGACAAGCTCTATCTCACCACCCGTAAAGGACTGTTCTGTCTCGATCCGGATACAGATACGTTCCAGTTCCTTTCCAACACCAGTTCTTTCTGCGAGTACTTCGATATCTCTCCCCAAGGTACACTCTATATCATGGGCTGGAACTATGTTGACATATTTTCACTCACTGACAATACACTGACCCGACGGATATCCATGACTCCTTATGACTGTTACGGCAATCTCAGTCACATTCTGGCAACCGATCAGGGAGCATATATCAGCACACTGGGATCAGGTATTTATTTTTACAATGCAAAAAGCCATGAAGTTACTCATTATACCCATGCCAACAGTCAGCTTCCCAGTGACTACTGCTATAACATAGCCCGCGTTGACGAACATTCGATTGCTATCAGCACCGATAAAGGAATTACGCTTTTTACTCCCGAAAAACGGCAGGCATCCACGATTGTACTCCCCGCAGAAATACCTCTCATCTATGGAGGAGGCTTATATGTATCCCCCCAACATGAAATCTATATCGGAGGTCCCAAGGGAATCACAATGGTTCCGGCAGAAAGTTTCCGAAGCAATGCGACCCACAATTCACCTCTGTATTTCTCACGTCTGTGGATCAACAACCGGCTGGTTACTCCCCTGTCGGCAGACAATATACTTGACCAGACCCTTCCCTTTACCCATAAGCTGAAGCTCAAACATAACCAGAATAACTGTATCATCGAGTTTACCTACTCCGACCACAAAGAACAGTCACACCGGCAAACCTTTGAATACAAACTTGAAGGCTTTGACGACAAATGGATTTCCACTTCTGCCAACGAGATCCATTACACCAATCTCGACCCCGGAAACTACACCCTCAAAGTCAGACCTCAGCAAGGATCAGAAGAACAAACCATCTCTTTACAGATACATATCTCCACCCCATGGTATTCCACCATCTGGGCCTGGATGCTCTACCTCATCACCATTGGTGCAGGCAGCTTCTGGTTTGTCCGTAACAAGCTGGCCAAACGGGCTCTGGCTCTTTCTCTGGAAAAAGAACGTTTTGAAAAACAGCATATCGAAGAAGTCAACCGGGCCAAGCTCGTCTTCTTTACGAATGTCAGTCATGAGTTCCGTACTCCCCTTACCCTTATCATCAGTCATCTGGATGCCTTGCTTCAGGAACAGCTCCCGGTACAATTATACAACAAGCTGCTGAAGATCAAACAAAACACCCAATACATGACTAACCTTATAACAGAACTCCTTGACTTCCGTAAATTCACCCAGAATCATGTGATCCTGCATCTGGCATCCCAGGACATCTGCCTGATGCTTGAAGAAATTTATCTCACCTTTACCGACTATGCCCAACAACGCAAGATAGATTATACCTTTGAATCTGAGCCGAAAAATATCCTGTGCTGGATAGACCGGACTCAAATGGAAAAGGTATTCTTCAACCTTCTTTCCAATGCTTTCAAATATACTCCTGACGGAGGAAGCATCCGCCTGAAAGCCTGTATCCAGGGAAATCAGCTGATCATACAGACGACAGACAGCGGAACCGGTATCCCTGAAAACGAGAAACAAAGAATCTTTGAACGCTTCTTCCAGGGAGAAGACCAAAAAGGACAAGAAAAATATCCCGGAACAGGCATCGGACTGGCCCTGACAAAAAACATTGTCGAAGCACATCATGGAACAATCACGGTAAGCAGTATCCTTCACCAGGGAAGTACCTTTACCGTTACACTTCCGCTGGAGAAAGAAGTCTTCAACGAAGATACACGCGTGCAGTTCTGCGAGAATACACCGCCCAAAGAAGAAAAGGCGTACTTTCCTCCCTGTCAGGAACCGGCACTTCCACCCATTCCCCAACCTCAGGAAAACCCACTCCTGCAGAATGAACCGGAAAACGAGACGGCTGATTCCGGTGAAAAGAAAAAATACACCCTGTTGCTGGTAGAAGACAATCCAGACCTGTTGCAGACTCTGAAAAACATCTTCGATCCTTTCTACCGGGTGATCACGGCAACTAACGGAAAGGAAGGACTCTCGGCCACCTTTGAACATAAACCGGACATCATTATCAGTGACATCATGATGCCTGAGATGAACGGTACGGAAATGTGTCTGAAGATCAAAAGCAACATTGATCTTTGCCATATTCCCGTGATCCTGCTCACCGCTTTGAACAGTACGGAACAAAACATCGAAGGATTGAACCGGGGAGCTGATGACTATATTACCAAACCTTTTGACACTCAGATTCTGCTGGCACGCACCAACAATCTCGTACGTAACCGGTTACTCATCCAGCACCAACTGAAGAAACAGCCCATCTCGGAAGTTGACCTGGCCAGCATCAACCCGCTCGACCAGCAATTCCTCCAGAAGGTGGATGAAGTTATAGAACAGCATATCGATGATGTTGAATTTGACATACCCAAACTCTGTCAGGAAGTAGGTATGGGACGTTCCCTGCTCTACTCGAAATTCAAGGCACTCACCGGTATGACTCCCAATAATTTCCTGCTGAATTATCGTTTGAAATATGCGGCAACCCTGCTACAAAAATATCCGACTCTCCCTATTGCAGAAGTCAGCGACCGGAGCGGATTCAGCTCACCACTCTATTTCAGCCGCTGCTTCAAGAATCAATACGGAGAAACTCCCCAGAACTACAGACGGAAACAGTCGGAAGACAGTTGAATCATTCTGGATGCTCCAGGAAGCATACCGTCCTGTGAGAAGTCACATTGCCAGGTAAAAGGCCGTGAAGAAGTCCGTCCTTTCCAGATATCCAGCGTAAGCAATTGCTGACTCTGGGCCGGATCAGCCGCATGCACCACCAGGCGGCCTTCCTTCGTTTCCCGCAATTGCAAAATGCAGGGACGGTCGGCTCTGACTGACAAGTCACGGCTTTCAAAGGTTCCCGGAGCATAAAACACCAGATGCCACATTTTCAGTTTCCGGTTTCTGACTACCTGCAAGTCCGGAGTATTCTTCAGAATCCGGATGGAAGCATCTTTGCAATATGCCTCCATTTCTCCGGCTGTCTGCAGATCCGGAACTACCAGATATGCATAAGTACCCGCTGCCGGTTTCCGGCCATGCCGGATGCCAACCGTCACCACCTGTTTGCCAACCTGCTCCCGTGAAGCCGTGTGATTGATATCATACCAATTACCTGTCTGCATTTTATCCTGACAGAAGACTGTTCCACCTTCCGGGAATATATATCCGACTCCATTATGCAACACCCATTTCAGTGAACCGCCGACACTGTCTTCCGGATTCATCTGACAAACTTTCTTTCCGTTCCTGATCCATACCGGCTGTCCTTTCTCCAGACACTGGTTTACCGTAGTCACCACTTCTGCCTCAGCACCTGATGCGATCCCTGCTCCCAGACATACTACTTCATTCTCATAAAAGAACCAGGCCTTATGTGCCCGGGTCAATACCCCCGCATAATTGTCCTCATAGGCATAGGCGGTCGCCCCATACAGAGAGTCCGACACTCCACCGGCAAACTCAGAAGTACCTTTTGTCTGCCAGTCACTCTTCGCCATTGGAATCTCTTTTAACTGCGGAGCCGTTACGCCGGGAATCCGCCTCCAGTCCCATACCGGGAATATCTCCTGATACTCATCTCCTTCACGGACAATATTGGTACATCCGTCCGACAGGAAATAAGTCCGCAGATTTTCCCCGTTACCATACTCACACCGCATGGTCCGGGTAGAAACCATCCGCACATCAAACGTATAGGACGGACGCACATGCAACGTGTAATCACCAACCGGATAATGAGTATGAAACGGAGTAACACCCACATTCGCAGACAACTTGCCTTCCAGGCGTCCGACGATTTCCCGATATTCATCTGCATGAGCCGGATCCAGTTCCATCATCCGGCGGGCAAAAAGAGCGGTGGATGATTTGTCCGTCACTCCCGGACGACTCACTCCACGTCCCAGCACATCAAACAGCATGAAACGGCCACGAATAGTCGGATAATAAGTTTCACGCATGAATTTGCCCAGCAAAGCGACCTTCCCCTCCGGCAATTCATAATCCGTTCCCTTCGTATACATGGCAATCTGAGTAATCCCCTTCAGAATTTCATCTCCATATCCCCCAATGTACAACTGAGGGCCATGCTGAAAATAACTGTTATCATGCTGGAATCCCTCCTGCGTTGTATACACCAGCGGACTGTAAGCATTCTCAATCGCTTTCTTCAGATCTGTGGAATCCTCCGACAAACAACTCCGGTAAATCCAGTGCAAAGCGATATCCGTACGGTTGGCTCCCGTCCATTTGGCGGGATCTCCTCCGTCTGTTTTCATCCGTTCCAGTAATTTCCGTTCCAGTTCCTCCGGCAACTTCTTAGCTCCCGAACGCATCTGAATCAGCAAAATTCCCAGACACTGAGGTTCAGCTATCTGATTATACCACCAGTTATGACACCAGGGATTCCGTTCATGCCAGAACTCCAGTCCGGCCTGAATCTTGTCAAACAAACGGTCATCAGCATAATACGGATTCTCCGGATTTGTATAGGCAAAGACAAAATCACTCACACGCTGCAGGTGAACCAGCGGAGGCCAGTCCGTACGCTGGATACTTCCATAATCAACATCTGTAAAGGCTCCCTCCCGATAAAAAGACAAAGCCTCATCAATGGAAGGGTTCTTGCTGAAATCCTGCCTGATCTTCTGCATCAGGATCTCAAAATCACTTCCGGAGGTTACCTCTGCCGAAAGGCTCATGCTTCCCAAGAAGCAACCACAGACCAGAAGCAGTTTTCTGACTTTATTCATTATATAAAATTTATCATTTCATTTATTAACTAATGCTTCAGTGTCACTTTCAACACATATATAGGAAACCTCTTCGAAGACTCCTGCATCTCAATATGAAGTCCATCCTGAGTCATTTTCCATTTGACAGAATTCCTTTCTCCCAGACAAGTTACCTCAGCGACTTCCTCTTTCTGCTGAAAAGCTTGCAACGTATAAGAAAGATCGGACACATGACGCACAAAAACATACACATTCTGTCCACGACAGGTATAACGAAAATCCGGAATAATATCTTGAGGAGTACCATCATAAACAGCATCGTGAAATTCCTTATTGCTGATACTTTCAACAAGATCCGAATCCAGATTCTCTCCAAATATGTACCAAGGTCTAGTCCCATAAACAGCTTCTCCATACCGGGTCATCCAAGCATGCAGATATTCCAACCGCTCTTGTGCCAACCGGGGAAAATTACCTTTCCCGTCAGGACCTATATTCAGAAGCAAATTTCCACCCTTGCTTACAATATCAGTCAGATGACGCACAATAACATCCGGCTTTTTATAAACGGTGTCATAACGATTATAACTCCAGTTTTTCCCCATAGTCAGGCAAGCCTCCCAAGGCTGAGTACTGGTTTTATCAGCAAGTTTCTGTTCAATAATCAGATAGTCACCACACCCATTACCGATTCGACTATTAATCAGACATTCCTTCTGTAGAGAATGAATCAGTTTCCTCAACTCCGTACTTTGTTTTTCAGTAACCAGTTCCGGTGTATCAAACCATAAAAAGTCAATCTTACCATATTGCGTAAGCAGTTCCTTCAACTGGGGAACCACTTTACGGTCAATATATGCCTGCAGATTTTTACTGTCTTCATCCGGATAATCCCAAGTATTGCTCCTTCCTCCTTTTGTCGGCCAATTGGTCGGTACATCCGGATCCTCCCAGTCACGTCCTAATGAATAGTAGAAACCAAATTTAAGTCCCTGCCTGCGACATGCCTCTGCCAGCTCTATCATAGGATCACGCCCGAAAAGAGTTCGTTTTACTATGTTATAATCACTACAAACCGAATTATACATAGCAAAGCCATCATGATGCTTGGAGGTAATTACTACATATTTCATACCTGCTTCCCTGGCCATACGAACCCAGGCTTCAGCATTAAAATCCTGCGGATTAAAGTCATTCGCAATCAATGCATATTCCTTTAAAGGAATACGTTCATAAAGCATGAAATGTTCTCCCCCGGTTGCCGGATGGCCCTTCCATTCCCCAGCTGTATGAGAATAAAGTCCCCAATGGAGGAACAATCCCAGTTTTGCATTCTGAAACCATTTGAGACTCAAGCTATCCACAGACTGTGCATGAAGCTGAATTCCAATCAGCCCAACCAATGCTATAATATAGATTCTTTTCAAAAAACTCATTTCAATCTCTTTTTCTGACTGTAAATTACTTCTTCACCGGCATCATCTTCATACGGATATATCCCTTGCCGGACTTGCCCTTGAGCACAATGCCGATACGGCTGTAAGCCGGTGAATTCACTTCCACCGTATCACTCGTAAATGAAACAGGAGCCGATGACTCAATCCACACCTGCATCTTTTCATTTCCGGAAGAGAGTTCCAGACAATTTCCGGATACAACTTTCCACTGGGCCCGCGTGGTCAGTGCCGTTTCAAAGCTGACAGGTTTCTCACATTCAAAAACATCTTCGACGACAAAACTTCCACCTTCCCGGCGGTCATACGCGAAAGTACGCTCCAGTCTGCCCAGTCCTTCAACTGAAGAATAAGCCGATTTCAGATCCAGACGGCAGACATCCGTCGAATCACTCAGCCGGCGTTCCAGCACTTTTCCTTCCGCTTTCCGTCCTGTATCCTGCCATTTGCCATCCACCACCGGAACCGGATGACCGTATGAATTCTTGATCGGATAACGATAAGCATTGTCACTGAAGAAGTCGCCCGGATAAGAGAACGGGCCGCCCATATCTCCTGCCATAGTCTGATCTCCCTGCACGACAACAAACGAACCGACATCATTGTGATTATGACTGTCATCATTGTGACCGGCCTTGAAAGAAACTCCCAGGCGGCAGGAACTTCCCGCCACCGGACGTGCAATGACAATTCCTGCCATTTCATAACAGGCATGCAACGGATCCGACTCTTCTTCCAGCACCCGGTTCATTTCGGGAGTCATTTCCACCGGCCATGCCTGATGAGGAAACATACTGATGAAATGCAGAGACAGATTGTCCATCGGCGGAATGGAACAGGTTTCTTCTCCCGTTTCCAGCCCCAATGCCCGGTTACAGTAATCCGTCACAAAAGTATCAGGTGAAATCCCGATCCGGCAATCCGAGTAAGCCGGGCAAACCCGATTCTGAATCTGTATCTTTTCTCCGTAACGGGCCAGACGGACGAACTTCGGCAAACGGAAGAAATCAATCTGTCCCTGAGTAGCCCGGCACACCTCTTCACGTAAAGTGATAAATGCCCCAAAGCCATAATTATAATAACCGACTCCTTCCCGGCAGTATCCGTCATCAGCATATCCTTCCATCCCATACGACTGGTATTTCTCGGCAGCTGCCACGAAATAAGCCCGCTCTTCCTTATCAGGAAGCAAAGCCAGTGCTGCTCCAGTCACCCCGGCCAGGCAGACAGAATTCCAGTTGTTCTTCACTGTAAACCAATAAAACGGCTTTGTCTCTTCCAGACATCGGCGAATGGGACGGAATACCTTCTCACGGAAAGCGCAATTCACCAGAGCACGTGTCTCTATCGGCAACCGGTCATCCAGCAGACGCACACACTGCGCAAACGTATTGCCAGCCGTAGCCACCACCAGATCTACATAATAATCCGTACCGTTATAATTGCGCAGATCGCGGTCATGGGCCGGAATTGACCATGGCTTCTGGCGGCACAGTTCCTCCATTCCCTTGATAATGGCCGGCAGGAAACGCTTTTTGTTCTCCATACACTCTGCCAGTACGAGCCGCCAGAGATACTGATAACGGGCATTCATCATGTTTTCGCCCGGCAGACGGATTTCCGTCTTGTTCAGGTGCAGATAAAGTGAATCCACAAAAGGGGGCATTCCCTTCTCCAGACTTTCGGAAGCCAGCTTCAGAATATTCTGCCCTTCGGGAGTCTGCAACAATTGGTTCCAATGCTCCCTGTTTTTATAGGTCAGTCCCAGTCCCTGCGGCTTGTCGGGCAACATGGCAGCAATTTCACGCACCCGTTCAGAAGAAATATTTTTTTCCGTTCCTCCCCCGGCTGCCATCCGATAGATTTCCGTTCCGGCCAGCAGGAAGGCTCCCGGCCCGTAAGGTTCAGTCATCTGACGCGCCACTTTACGGGGATCCGCTCCCACAGGCTGTACATATCCCAGTCGTCCATCTTCTTCGACTGCCGAAAGCAGAGCCTTCCATCCCTTTTCAACCGCAGGCAAAAAACGCTCACGCGAAAGCAGACCCTCATTGACACCGTACGCCAGTCCGTAGACATAGAATCCGGTTCCGCTCGTCTCAGGAGAAGGATACGACTCCGGATCCAACAGACTGGCCGACCAGAAACCATCCGCACGCTGCAAGCCGACCAGCCGCTCACACATCTCTACAAAAAGGTTCTCATAAAACGGACGCGACTTATGTCCGCGCGGCAGTTCACGAAGGATCTCCACCAGTCCGCCAATCACCCATCCGTTTCCGCGTCCCCAGAACACCTTCCGGCCATTGGCCTCTTTCTGTCCGATGTAACGATGGTCGCGGTAAAACAGATGTTCCTCCCGGTCAAACAGATGATCATACGTAGCCCGATATTCCCGGTCCATAAAACGAAGATATTTCTTGTCGCCCGTTATGGAATACAGACGGGCATACACCGGAGGAGCCATAAACAACGCATCACACCAGGTCCAGCGTTCCAGCGTAGAAGCATCCCCATAGTCGAGTGCAAACGAACCCTTCGACGGGTGACTGATCACCCAGTCAATACGCGCCTGAGAAGGGATCAGCATTTCCTGGCGGCCATACTTGCGATAAAGGTCCAGATACATCTGGGCCACACAGACATCATCGGCATGGTACATCCGCTGATCCACCTGCCAGTAGTTTCGTGCCCCCAGCTTCCTGAGCCATTCATAGTACATTCCATCCCCGTTCTCGGTCTCAGCTATTGCTGCCCAGCGGGACAAACCCAAATAAAAAGTCGCATTCACCCAGTTCAATTGTCCGTGAACCACTTCCCGGCTATGTGCAATCTGCCAGTCGGCCACCCGTCTCATGGACTGGCGTACATCCGATTTGACAAAGATAGATTGTGCCTGCACCCCCAATGCCAGGAAAAGCATCCATAGAATAAGCAGTTTCCGTTGATTCATATATTACATCTGTTAGGTTAATAAATGATATTCTTTCAGGCTGTAAATTTAGCTTCTTCCCCTGAAGTTTAACCTTTAAAATTGTCCGATATAACTGGACATTCTGTACATCTTTCCTTTTATTCCATTAGAGAAAACAAGTGTTATCTCTAGAGAAAACTGTTGTTCTCTCAGCACGAAACAAAAGTTTTCTTCTGGTGAAACTTTTGTTTCCACTAGGTGGAACAAAAAATTCCACTAGGTGGAACTCTCCTCACCGACCGTATTCTGAGCCCGCATCGTATAGAGAATTTTTCGCCTTTCTACTTTCTGTTTCTAAAAAAAGACGGCACCCGGAGTCCCCTCCCGATGCCGTCTGACCAGTTGATTCAGTTTCTCATAGCAATTCTGATTCACATCAGTAACGAGTCAGAATACCTTTTTTATTCCCCCAAATTCTCAAAGGTATTCTTCCGATCTATGTAATCAACTTCACCTGAATTCTGATAATAAACCTCTGCCAGTTTCAGATATTTGGAATATAGTGCTTTCACTATTTCCACTTCATCCCCTTCTGTAACAGGCATCCGTACCTTGTGAGGCGTATTGACGAATTCCAGTTCCCAATCCCCAAGTTCTGAATAGAAAGCATTTGCCCTGAAAGCTTCGCGTCCGTAAACCATCGGCAGGTTGTCTTCCGTATAAGACGTTCCGTTCTTCAGACAACCGGCAAGCATGGCATAGAACTTCTGCCAGCGTTTCAGATAATATTTGCCGATCAGTCCTCCCCATTCTCTCCACGAGTAATCAAATATGAGAGGATCTCCATCTGCCCCCCAAATGGTCACCAGAGCCGTTGCGTTTCTTTCAAACTGATTCTTTTCTTCTTCCGTATCTCCCCAGGAACGGGCATCGGCAAGCCAACGGTCAAAATTAAATTCCGGGCGAGTCCGCAACAGAGTGTCCACATCCGTCAGCAGTTCCAGGAATCGCCGGCTGTGTAATTCAAATCCCTTTTCGTCTCCCGCTTCAAAAGCCTTGGCCGCCTCTTTGTGAATGGCCTGTCCCAGATTCGTCATAATCTGACGCTGGATATCCATGATATCAAACCGATAAGCCTCCGAAGTCTTCAAGACACCGGCATCTTTCAGCATAAGAGCCTGTGCCTCGATCAGCAGCCAGGGAGAATACGGAATTCCCAATCCGGCATTAGGACCGGACTTCTTGACATGCAAGGCCGGGCGGGCAGCAATGATGGAACTGAGTTCCGTCCCGTTGGTTCCCGGACGATAAGGACCTTCCAGCAAAAGCAACAAAGCCTTATGAGTGTTTTCCCACTTGCTGCCGTATCTGCGCAAGGCATATTCCTTCAGCCATCCGTCGAGTTCAACCTTTCCTTTCTGTAAAGGCATCTCGAAAGCCAGTTCATAATACAACGGATTCTGCTCAATGCCTTCCATAAACAATCCGCTGCCGCAAACATTCGGAGAAAGACTGACCGCCGCTTCATACTGATTACCGGCCAGCAGAGGCAAATCCCCGTGCATATTGATTCGTCCGCCGAAATTATGAAGATTACCGGCTACGACAGGATATCCCCAGCAGGCATTGCGCTGCGTACATTTACTGCCATTCAGATCCAGTATCAGCAAATGTTCTTCAGGCACCGCCTTCACGATCGGTTCTCTCAGACTCCAGGCCTGCATAGCCCACAAGGAATGAGGATCAAATTTCTGGAAAAGAGTATGAATGGAACGTCCGACAGCCGACAGATATTCCGGCGTATCTACAGGAGGACGGCTTTCATGGAAAGGATCTGCCGCATAGACTCCATGCGCACCAAACAATTTCTTTTCTTCTTCAAGGAAATCTCTTCCTATCACCTGAAAAAGAGAATCCGTAGGATCAAGTTGCGCTGCTCCCTTAAATCCACACCAGGAAGGTTGCGGCTGTATCTTGGCTTCAGGATACTTTTCCTTCAGTTCACGGGGAACATATCCGGAGAATCCCTGCTGGATCGGTTTCATTCCCAGTTCCAGCTCCCGTCTGATGATCTGTTGTCCCAGAACCACATGCTTATCAATCCATGATTTGGGCAAAGGACCTCCATAACTTTGCAAATTCTGCATCCATTGCCATGCTGCATGCGAAGGTGCGGCAAGAAAAGAACGGGCTTCCTCATCCGTAAACCGATGTTTGAGAAGTGTATTGTACCACACTGCTTCCAGGCCTACAACTGACAAAGGCATATTGATGGAATTCATTGCCATATAATCAATCTCCCTTTGCCATCTGTCCCAGTTCCACCAAGCAGCAGAATAGCTCAGTGTGCAATAATTCATGTAAACCCGATACTTCCCGTGAATCGTATTACGGACTGTTTCCGAAGGTAAAGGCAGCTTCTCCGGTAAATCCAGATGATCGCCCAGCCAGGAGATATGTACCTTGCAGACATACTTCAAATACTGATTGAAAGCAGTAGCCAATGCCACCGGATTGTTTCCCCGCAGCACAACCTTTCCGTCTTTTGACGAGATCTCATAGACATCCTCTCCTTCCTGCGGACTGATCAGTTCCAGAACAAACTGGTCACCATAACCGGGCGTTACCCTTTCGATCAGAGCATACGCAGCTTCCACCGGAGAAACCGGCTTCGCAAATCCTGTGACGGCTATGAACAATCCCAGAAGCAATATCCACTTTATTTTCTTCATAATTCTTTTTTGAAGTAGTCTTTATAAATCAAGAATTCATCCACGGATGGCATATTTGCATCAGCTTATATATCAGAAATTACCTTAATTATCACCTATGTAACAACTTTAAACTATAGCTCAACAAAATGCCATCCGTGTCTGAATTCTCTTTTGGGTTATTTAGTCAACTTATATTTACCAGCCTGAATTCTGTTGCAAATTTATATTCATATCTATTTCTTTCTTAGGAATAGGCCATACATTATACTGATCGCCTCCCCAGGTATAACTATAAGTTAAAGTTCCCCACATTTCTTTCATTCCCGCTGTACCATCACCACCATTAAATTTTTGATCCTTCCAAGTATTCCAACGTAATTCATCAAAGAAGGTTACTCCTTCTCCTGCAAACTCCCAACGGCGTTCATTCTGAATACAAACACGCATTTCATCTTTCCCAGAAACATCCGCTGTTGTCAGATCTGCAACCCCAGCACGCTGACGTACTTGATTGATAACAGAAATTGCTTCATCAGTCTTTCCTTGCTCATTTAAGGCTTCAGCCAAGCCTAACAAAACATCTGCATAACGGATTATGGGAATATCAATAGGAGATTTATCTCGCGCAGACATTTCACCTGTACCTTCAGCTACAAACTTACGGAACAAATAATAATAATGACTCTGAGTATCTGTTCGTAAATCATATGGTGCTTCCGTATCATAGCCTACATAAGGCCAACGAGATGTAAAAGTCAATGCAATACTATTTCCAGAACCATCATAAGTAGAATAAGGAGTTATAACTGTATTCATCAAACGAGGATCCCGATTCTCATAAACCGACTTTATACGTGCCTCATTTCCATTTGCCAAATATTTTGCTTGTGCTTCCGGACTCAATAAGTTCAAACGTTTGTCTACAGCTTCTTGAATAGTAAGGATCAGAGCGTCCATATCTCCCTTATATCCTTCAGCTGTTAATTGGTCACGTAAAATAGTCGGATCACTATCACGCAAGAAAAAAACTTCCCGATCAGCAGTAGTCATTGATGAATATCCTGGGAGATAAGCATCCCATTCAAATGTACTACCATCTTTATTTTCATAGCTATCCACAAAATCGGTACTTACCAAATAAGTATTCCAGCAAGAACCAAAAGTTGTACGTCCACCATAACGGAAACTAATATCATTTCCATAACCAGACTGATCTATACACTGCAACGAAAAAATCATCTCATCGCACTGCTCATTGGCTTCCTTAAAAAGTTCTTTATAACCACCTTGAAATAAAGCATGCCCCATTTCACCGACGATCTTAAAATCAGATTCAGCTTTCGCCCAATCTTTCATCCAAAGATAAACCTTACCTCGCAAAGCATAAGCAGCCGATTTAGTCACATGTCCATATTCTGAGTCTCCCGATTGATAACGATCTGGTAATTCCTGACAATTAATACAATCTGTCAGATCTGTAATAATTGCATTCCAAACATCCATTTCGCTTGAACGAGAATAAGTCAACGCATCATCGGAAGTTACCGTTGTCAGATACAAAGGAACTCCACGATAAACCATATTTAGTTTATAATAGAAAAATGCACGCAAAAATTTAGATTCAGCAATTAATCTACTCTTCAAGTCTTCAGATATGGGAGCTTCTGCCAAATGATCAATAGCATCATTTGCACGAGAAATACCTTCATAATGCTGTTTCCAATAATCAGAAAACAATCCATCCGAAGACGTACTTGTATTTTTTAACAATGCATAATCATTATCACGACAAGTAGAACTTACCCCAAATGTTTCAAAATAATAAGGTTTTGCAGCTACATAATCTTTACGAAGAGCAGAATAAATACCAGTTACTCCTTGTTCACAATTCACATCTGTAGTCCACATATTTTCAGAGGAATATCCATCATAAGGAGCAGTATCTAACAATCCTTGACGACAACTGCACAATGATGCTACCGTCAAGCTCATTAATAAGATCTTTTCAATTTGTCTCATATTCTTTAGTATTAGAATGTTATATTAGCACCAATAGCAACTGATTTGTTGGGAGCATACCCAGTAGCACCAACTTCCGGATCTTGTCCCATAAAAGAATTAAAGTTCAAAACATTTTCAGCTGAAACATATAGTCTAACTGTTTGAGCAGAAATCTTGTTTGTCCATGCTTTCGGTAACGTATAACCAAATGTTACATTTTTTAACTTCAAATAATTACCATTAAATAACCAATGTGTACTCTCATACTTGTTTTGATCAGCACCATCAATATATGCCATACGAGGATATGTAGCATATACATTTGTTCTAGGATCTGAAGGATTTTCCGGATCATAGAAATAATGATCATCTGCTATTTCTTGAGGAATATTAGAACCATGTTCTGTGGTACTTGAATTCAGACCTGTTGTCGATCCCCAATAGATTTTAAATCCTGCAGCTCCAGCCCAATTCATAGAAAAGTCAAACCCTTTGTAACTTGCAGAAAGCTGGAAACCATAATTGTACTTAGGAGTGGATGAAAATCCTTGGAAAGTCTGATCATTGTCCCCACCATACACTCCATCACCATTAGAATCAGCATAAATGAAATCTCCATAATAAATATGGGATTTATCAAAACTATTGCCAGGTTTAAAAGAATAACCTGCCGCCATCATATCTTTGACCCATTGTGCATCTGCTTCTGTACGGATCATACCATCTTTAGGACCTCCATTAATATTAACAGAACCATCTGCATTATAATAGCTACCATCTCCCTTATAAACGTTACGAAGATAATATTCGTTTATCTGATGTCCTTCTATAACACGAGTACTACTACCTGTTGAGACTTCACCTATATTAGTATGATATACTTTATTACCCTCCTCATCAACAGTCCATCCTTCTTCCAGTTTACCTTTAAATTTAGTAACTTCATTATGATTATAAGCAAAATTTCCAGTTACAGAATAGTGGAATCCACCAATATTATCCTGCCATCCTAATGTTACTTCAACTCCTTTATTATTTACTGTTGCAATATTTTGATAAGGTTTCGTCTTATCACCAATTGAAGGAAGTAAATCCGGCTGATACAAGATATCATCTGTATTCTTATCATATAAATCAGCTGTAAAATTCAAACGTCCATTCAAGAATGTCGCATCAATACCCAAGTTCGTAGAAGTAGTAGACTCCCATTGTAATAGAACATTCGATAATTTAGTCGCAGCCAAACCTGTCGTTAATAAATTACCAAAAACATAATTTACATTATTATAAACCGCCTGATAAGGATAATTACCTACTTCCGAATTTCCTAATTTACCCCATGATAAACGTATCTTCAGATTATCCAGCCATGAACGTGTTTTCTCCATGAAACTTTCTTCACTAATTCGCCATGCACCTGAAAAAGACGGAAAGAATCCCCAACGATTATCTTTATAAAAACGTGAACTTCCATCATAGCGGAAATTTCCTTCTAACAAGTAACGTGATTTATAACCATATGTAACACGTCCAAACACAGATCGGGAAGCATAATCTGTTGCTGAACCTCCAATAGAAGTCATATCTGTTGCGTTATCAAACTGATTAAACTGATCACTGATCAATCCTTTCTTTGAAGCATCCACATCATAACTATTATAATATACTTCTTGATATCCTAACAAAGCCGTAATATCATGACTCTGATTAATTGTCTTTGCATAATTCAGCAAATTCTCCAACGTATATTTATAGTCAGACTGGTATCCAAAACTTGTAGATAACTGACTTGCATTAGGAGCTCCACCATCAGGTTGTGTTCCATCACTAAAACGAGTTTGTCCAACAGATGTACCCCAAGATTTAGTCTCATAGATATAGCGATTATAGTTAAAATTAAAATCATAACTTAATCCTTCTATGATCTTTATTTTACTATATATCGTCGTATTAAAACGATTATATCTTTTAAAACCGTCGGAACGTGCCAGCTTATACAAAGGATTATTAGCTGTAGATCGCTCATCAGAACATTCTGGATAGCCAAAGCGATTCTCTCCTTCTCCCCATATAGGATAAGTTCCGGCCGTAGACTGGCGTAAGAAAGTATTAGCATTTGAAAAATCAGCAACTTCTTTATCTTGTTGAGAGGCATAAGTACGCGTTCCAACGGTTAACCATTTAGTCGGATTAGCTTCAACATTTGCACGAATAGAATAACGTTTCATACCCGTATTATCAACAATACCTTGATTATCCATGTACCCCACAGACATTTGGAAACGTATCTTTTCAGATCCTCCATTTACCGACAGATTATGGTCATGCACCATTCCATTGGTAAATAATTCTCTAGCCCAATCCGTATTAGGATATGCTACATAATTAGGCACTCCATTCTCTGTTACTCCATTAGGATCTAAAGACTTTTCTCTCCATAAATCAATATTACTTTGTGAAAATAAAGGAGTACTACCTACATTGACACACGACTCATTCATCAATTCCATGTAATCAGCGTAGTTAGACATCATTTCAATTAAATTAGAAGGCTTAGCAAAAGATATTCTACCGCTATAATTCACTCGAATTTTATCTCTGTCACCTTGTTTGGTCGTAACTAAAACGACACCATTGGCACCACGAACTCCATAGATAGCACAAGAAGCAGCATCTTTCAGAATGGATATGTTCTCAATATCTTGAGGATTTAAAGCATCCAAAGTTCCTTCCATACCATCAATAATTACCAACGGACCAGCCTCATTTAATGTACCGGTACCACGAATACGTAAAGTTGCGCCATCAGAACCAGGCTCTCCAGAACTCTGCATAGCTTGCAGACCTGGGCTCAAACCAGCTAAAGCAGCTGATACTGTAGTAATAGGACGAGATTTAGCTTGTTCTTCAAAATCAACTGAAGCTACAGAACCTGTCAAATTTACTTTCTTTTGTGTTCCATACCCAACAACAACGACTTCATCCAACAATTCCGTATCTTCTTTTAATGTTACAGCTAAATCACGAGTCGCTGAAGTTATTTTAATTTCTTGCTTTTTATAGCCAACAAATGATATTTCTAAAATACAATCTCCTGAAACCTGTAAAGAGAAGTTTCCATCAAAATCTGTTATTACACCATTAGTTGTTCCTTTCTCCAAAACATTGGCTCCAATAACAGGTATACCTTCTGGATCAACAACTGTACCTTTAATAGTCCTTTGCTGAGCTACTCCGGTAACTATGGAAGAAGGTAATATTTCTGCATTACTTTCAATAGCTCCCATAGTTCCAGAAGTAACTAATGTCAGCGATGCTCCCAAAACAAATCTACTAGTCCAAGAGCGATAGCATTGAATGTTATTTTTCATAAATATATGGTTAAAATGTTTTTCGAAAACAAATATACCCCCTATTTAATTTGCCCTTTATTAAAATTATCCTTAATACATAAACAGATTTTCCTTTCAGCACCCCAACCTGCTAAAACTAAATTAAACGCAGGCTAAATGGACAATTTGGTCACTTTTTATGAACAATATTACTATTCATTTACTATGAAAACAAAGTACCTTGCATATATAATCACTAAAAAGAAAAAAAATGAAACGAGAACTGATTCTTCTGACCTTATTGAGCCTGCTCCTTTTCCCTGGGATTCATGCCTCTGGTTCCAAGTCTTCTTCTCCTGCTCTGGAAGTAAATATAGACTGGGCAAAGTTTATGAGCGAGCAGGATATGATCTGGGAAGTACTTCCCCAGGCATGGTATGAAGCTCCGTTCATGGGGAATGGAACTTTGGGACTTATGGTCTGGTATGAACCCGAGCTGAATGCCATCCGGCTGGAAACCGGAAACAGTCTGGTCCATGATCATCGTCCGGAAAAGGGATTGTTTGGCAATCCACGCCTTCTGACAGGACACTTCCTGCTTCAGCCTCAGGGGAAAATAACTGGAGGAACCATACGGCTTGACTTATGGAATGCGGAAATGAGAGCTGAGATACAGACAACTGAAGGAAGTTTTCAGCTGGAAGCTATGGTGAATGCCGCCACTCCTGTTATTCAAACAAGATGGAAATTACAGAAAGAAGAAAACATTTCCATAAAATGGATACCGGCCTCAGCCAATAGTCCACGCTACCAGTACGGACTAACTCCTGCCGGAAGCTGGATGAAAATGCCTGAAAGTTACACCGAAAATCCTCCGGCAAAAGTAAAGCTTTCCCCAAAAGGAGGAATAAGCCTGCAAACCTTACCCGCCGGAGGAGAAACTGCCATATACTGGCAAACAAACAAATCTTCCGAATGGCATGAGCTATGGATCAATGTAGCACATTCCTATCCGGAAAGGAATGCATGCAAAGTAGCCGAAGAAACAGTTCTTCGTGCACAACAACAAGGGTGGAATTCACTCAGAACAACGCATCAGCAATGGTGGCATAACTTCTATCCGGCCAGCTTCTTCTCTGTTGACGACGGCATTAAAGAAAGTTTCTACTGGATTCAGCTGTACAAACTTGCTTCAGCCACACGTGCCGACGGGGCATTAATTGACAATACAGGTCCCTGGCTGACCGTCACTCCCTGGCCTAATGCGTGGTGGAACTTAAATGTCCAACTGACTTACTGGCCTTTAAATACGTCCAATCATCTGGATCTCGCCCGATCACTCGAAAATGCGATCTATGGCAACATAGAAAACCTGCGTACAAATATTCCGGAACCTTACCGTCATAACTCATTAGGCATCGGAAGAACTTCCGATCTGGAATGTGCATCCGAAACCGTAGGAGTCCCAGGAAAAGATCCAACGGCTGAAATCGGACTGTTGACCTGGACTTGCCACAATCTATGGCTGATTTACCGTCACAAAATGGATGATCAGTTATTGAAAGAACATCTGTTTCCTGTTCTGAAAGGATCGGTCAATTATTACCTGCATTTCCTTTATAAAGGGAAGGATGGCCGGCTGCATCTGCCGGTTACTTACTCTCCGGAGTATGGATCAGCAGAAGACTGCAATTTTGATCTGGCACTCTTAAAATGGGGATGCCAGACTCTGACTGAGATCTGTAAGCGATTAGGCATCAAAGACTGTCAGGAAAAAGAATGGAGGGACGTTCTAAAGAATCTAACTTCATTTCCCTGTAACCAAGACGGGCTGATGATCGGACGAAATGTTCCATACAGTTCATCTCATCGTCATTTCTCCCACCTCATGTCTGCATATCCGCTTCATCTGCTCAATCCGGAAAATCCGGAAGAGCGAGCACTTATCGAACGCTCACTGACTCACTGGCTGAGTAAACCGGAAGGGCTCCGCGGGTACTCTTTTACAGCAGCATCCTCTCTTTATTCTACGTTAGGACAAGGAGATAAAGCCCTGGAGCACTTAACTGATCTCTTTGACAAACTGCTCGGAGTGAATACACTCTATCAGGAGTCAGGCCCTGTCATCGAAACGCCCTTATCCGGAGCTCAGTCGGTCCACGACATGTTGTTACAAAGCTGGGGAAACAAAATACGTGTCTTTCCCGCTGTCCCCTCTTTGTGGAACAACCTGAATTTCCACAACTGGCGTACAGAAGGAGCTTTTCTGATCAGTGCACGCAGAACAAATGGAAAAACGGAATTCATCCGGATTTTGAGTGAAGCTGGAGAACCTTGTACCATCGTTACAGACATACAGAAACCGATCTTTGAAGGTAAACGAAATTTCCAAACTCAGCAAACAGCCCCGAATACCTATGTCATAGACCTGAAAAAAGGAGAAGAAGTATTTATCAGAAATTCCGATACTCCAACAACCTTCACGATCAGTCCACAGACAGGAGATTCTCATCTTTCAAGAGTCTATAATCCTTTCGGGAAAAAAGCACTGCACTGATCTTCCGTTTTTTACAAATAATACGATGGAATCGTACAATTATACAAAAGAAAGTAGAAATGGAAAAAATCATAGGTTTTTCCGTACAATAGCATCAGTTCCCTCACAGGGAAATGCACTAATATTGCGACTGAAAAGAATTGTCATTTTAATAGATAAACCAAAACCATGAAGAAACTGAAAAACAAAATCCTTATCGGATGTGCATGCATGTTGGCATCAAGCTTTACAGGTTGTGCTCCTCAAAAACAAGATCAGAAAGAATCTTCCTGGCCTCAGGCCGCACTTCAAAATGCAACACGTCAGCTGACTCTTTCACTGGACAGCACAGGACGTGACGGAAATGTTCGCACTCCCGTCACTCTCACTCCGTCCGGCAAGGTTTATTACTGTTCTCCCGAAGACTGGCGGAGCGGATTTTATGCCGGCAGTCTGTGGTATCTGTATGAACTGACGGCAGACACAGCCCTGTTGAACCCTGCCATCCGTCACACCGAAACTCTGGAAAGCGCCAAAAACCTGACCTGGCATCATGATATCGGATTTATCATCAACTGCAGTTCCGGAAATGCCCTCCGTCTGACAGGCGACCGCCGCTATGCAGAAGTCATGACCCAGGCTGCACGTTCTCTCTGCACCCGTTTCCGTCCCGCAGCAGGAGTAATCCAAAGCTGGGATGTCAACGGCAACAGCTGGCAGGCCAAACGGGGATGGAAATGTCCCGTCATCATAGACAACATGATGAATCTGGAACTTCTTTTCGAAGCAACCAAACTGACAGGCGACTCCACCTTCTGCCGCGTAGCCCTCTCGCACGCCGACCGCACTCTGAAGGAACAGTTCCGGCCCGATGGAAGCTGTTTCCATGTAGTTGACTATGACCCTCAGGATGGCACCGTACGCAGCCGTCAGACTGCTCAAGGATATGCTGACAGTTCTGCCTGGTCACGCGGACAGGCATGGGCCATCTATGGATATACCGTCTGCTACCGTGAGACCGGCCGGCAGATCTATCTGGACCAGGCGCTCAAGACATTCAATTTCATGAAAAACCATCCTCATATGCCCGCTGACCGCGTTCCTTACTGGGACATGGACGCTCCCGGCATTCCGAACGAACCCCGCGACGCATCTTCAGCGGCAGTGATTGCCTCGGCTCTCTACGAGATCAGCACCTTCGATGTTCCGCAGGCTGAAGAATACCGGACATACGCCGACAGCATCATGTCATCGCTTACTTCGCCGGACTATACGGCTGCTCCGGGCACTAACGGACTGTTTCTGCTGATGCACAGCGTAGGAAGCATCCCCCATAACAGCGAAATCGACGTGCCGCTCAACTATGCGGACTATTACTACATGGAATCGCTCAAGCGCCGCAATGATATAGACAAGGCATCTAATAAATAATTCCTTAATGAAAAGAACTATGAAGAAAAATCAGACACTGACCAGCCGGATCCGTACATTCCTGCTGGTTCTGCTGGCCTGCACCATGACAGGAAACGTGCAAGCCCGTAAGACAAACGACTCTTCCCCCTCCCCCCGTCAGCAGTGGGCCGACCTCTGTTACCGCATCGCCCGGCCTGTGCTGGAAAACATGAGCAGGGGAGAACTCCAGAAGAACATGCAGCTGGAGCTGAGCCCCACCTGGGACGGACGCGACAGGCGGG
>UMGV01064008.1_pt1 | contig 23011 bp, 25 predicted proteins | sample 1965361 | NCBI WGS metagenome assembly UMGV01 (sample SAMEA4836081, study PRJEB28245) | human gut metagenome | biome: gut microbiome; material: fecal sample | place: Denmark | collected 2008
AAACACATCTTTTTTGTGTCTACTTTTATCTTACAACTTCACCTTTTTGGTCTATCTGTCTATCTATTTTGGTGATATCCTTATTTTTATTTTGGTTGTTTTGGCGGTGTAGTTGGCTTTTGCGTCATCACCTTTGACGGTTACGGGTACTTCATAGTCTCCTTCTCCATAACCGGATAAATCGACAACGGCTTTGATGTTTGCTGTATCGATTGTATCGAGAACGTCTTTGGTTCCTTTGATTACAACACTTGTCTTACTTGAGTTTTCTCCAAGTGCTACTGCTTTGTAATTGGAATCTAGGTTAATGGTTTCTATTAATACATCGTTTACTTCCATACTTGTTTCATCACCAAGGGATACGGATATGGTTGCTGATTTTTCGGAAATGCTTCGTATTCCTGATGGTGGTGTTATAATGACATCGTAGTTTTTGTTTCCTTTTAGGTTAGTTACATTGATTTCTATTGGGATGTATTCTAACTTATCAAGGACTTCTTCATCTCCGTATACGGTTACTTTACTTACACTTGAAGTCATTGAGCTTATGGCTTTTCCGAATTCTACTTCGCCTTTTGGTATTACTTTAATTGGTACTTCTTTGGATGGTGATTCTATACTTATAGTTGCGATTACTTTATTTGGTACCATTTCGACATCTACTATTTTTCCTTCACTATCATAGGCTACTAGTTTTACGTCTTCGAGAGTTGTTACTCCGACAGTTGGGTCGATTAGTTTTTCGATATCTACAAGGGCTTTTACGGATGCTACTTTATTTAGGGTGTGTTCAGCTCCTTTGACTATTATGTTTGGTGTATCGATACTTATATTTGATATTGATAGTTTTGGATCTAGTTTATCTTTATTTATGACATCGATAGTGGCTGGTTTTTCTATTGATGTTTTTGGATAGATTATTATTGTTATTACTCCTGGGTCTAGTTTATAATCTATGGAATTGATGACACTATCGTAGTTTAAACTTACTTTATGGGTTCCAACGCCTAGTTTGGATACATCGACCGTTACACTTCCGTTTGATAATTGTTTTGCTAAGTACATATCGGTTTTTCTTCCGATAAGGGTTACGTCGACGGTTTTGGGTAGGCCTTCTATCACGTAGTCTTCACTATTGTATATTGCTTCTACTTTTTGGTCATATAGTACTTCGGCTGAAGAGTCTACTAAGACAATGGCTTTGCTATCGACAATAAAGAAGAGGCCAAGGGCTAGTATTAGTGATATGAATATTAGGGTATTTCTTCGAACTAACCATTTTTCAAATTTTCCTGTTTTTTTACCGGTTTTATCTCCTATTAGGAGTATGAATTTGGTAATTGGGGTTACGAAAATTTTGTCAATGGGTTTATACAGTTTTTTAAAAAATGGAGTTTTTTCTTTTCGATTTTTATTTGTTTTCGCCACTATTATCCTCCTCCTCTTCTTCAAATTCGTCATCTAATAGGATTTCTTTTTTTGGTTTTAGTTCTTCTATTAGTATCATTCTGGCATCATCTAGGGAGAGATTATAGTTTAGAACTCCTCCTATTGCTATTGATATTTTACCGGTTTCTTCTGATACTACTAAAGCTATACAGTCGCTTTCTTCACTTATTCCAAGTGCTGCTCTATGTCTTGTGCCTAGTCGTTTATTTATTTTACTGTTTAGGCTTATTGGAAATACGGCTCCGGCACTTGTTATTTTATTTCCTTGAATTATTACTCCGCCATCGTGGAGGGGATTTCTTGGAAAGAATATTGATATTAGTAGTTCCGATGATATATCGGCATATATTGCTTTACTTCTTTGTATATATTCATTTAAACTTATGTCACGTTCTATTACTATGAGAGCTCCAATACGGGCTTTTCTTAAGTAATCTACGGCATTCATTATTTCATAGACTAGTTTTTCTCTTTCATCTAGAGTTAGTATTTTGTGTCTTCCTAATAATTGTTTTCTGCCGAGGTGTTCAAGTATATTTCTTATTTCTGGTTGGAATATTATTATTAGGGCTAGGGGTCCCCACTCTATTACATATTCTAATAGTAGTCCTATTGTTGTTAGATTTAGGTAGTCACTTAATAGTTTTATTATTATTACTATGAGTACACCTTTGAATAGTAGGACCATTTTTATGTTGTTTTTTAGATTTTTTAATACGAAATATATTAGTAACCATACAAGGGATATGTCTATTATTTTTTGCATAATTGTTAATACGCTATTTAATGTCATTAACTTCACCTTTCCTTCTATTATTAATTATAACATATAAGTTTAAAAATAGATATAGTAAATTTTAATATTTTTTGTTTTTTTTATTTAAGACAGTTTTTTAGGGCGGCTTCGAGATTGTCTTTTCCTTTGTTTATGCAATTTACAAAGGCTTCGATTAAGAGGTCTATTTCATCATCTGTTATGTTTATTTTTTTGGATTTTAATATGTTTTGGGCCTTGTCCTTAGCAAGAAGATATTTATTTTCTATTGGTGTGGTTTTGGATTTTTGTTCTACGTATTTGACACAGTCTTCAACTACTTCGCGAATGGTTGCAGTGCGATTTTTTCTATTGTATTCTTTTTTTATCCAAGCCCCGAGTAGCGTGAGAGCAGAAGATACTATGGTGAGAATGATTGTGTTTACGTCAATTGTACTTACTAAATCAGCCATTTTAGTCCACCTTGATTTGCAAAGTTGTTATGGGAACGCCGATAACTCCGGCATAACCGTCCATTCCGTTTTTTCTTTCGTTATCATATTGATAGGGATATCCGTTGACTTTGTAACGGGCTTTTTTGTAGGGACGGATGTTATTTGGAGTGTAATAATATATTTCAATTGCATCTATTATATTGTTATTTCCGGCATAACCGTTGGTGAATTCGTTTATATTGTAGCCAGTTACGTAAGGGAGCCATTTTCCTCCTTTGTTGTGGACACGGTATTTTATAGTGCCTTGGCTTACTTTAATGGCAACTGATGTTACGGGGCTGTTTTGGTATCCGGCATAGTCGTCAAGATTTTTTACTTCGGGGAGCCAGCCGTGTTTTTGGGTTTTTACTCTATAATAGACATTGACGTTTTGGTTAGATGGTGTGGTAGTAGATTGGAGGGAGTGTGTTAAGTATGAATAGGGGTTTAGTTTTTCTCCGGATGGAGATATTACTTCAAAGTGTAAGTGGCCTCCATAAGCTGTTCCGGTATTTCCCATATAGCCGATTACTTGACCGGCAGATACTGTTGTTCCTTTATTTACGATTATGGTTCCATAAGCAAGGTGGGCATATCTTGTTTTATATCCGTTAGCGTGCTTTATAAGAACGTAGTTTCCATAGCTTCCTCCGGTTTCAAAACCGGTGGCATTTTTTCTTACTTCTTCGACTACTCCGCTAGTGTGAGCTGTGATGTAATCTAGGACACTTCCTGTTTTTCCTTGACCTACTATATCGAGGGCTTTATGGTTTTGGGAATAGTTTTGAGTTATTTTGTCGTTATAGTTTTTTAGTACTTTACTCATTTTCTTCACCTTCTTTTGATACTTTGATTTTATCTAATTGGTGTTCTTTTACGTATTTTATTAGTTCTTCTTCCGTCATTATTTTATCATCCATTTTTTCACTTCCTTTCAGTATATTTTATTTTGGTTTTGGTTTTTAGAAAGTGCTAATGTGTATTATAATGAAAAAAAGTACTTTGAAGTACTTTTATTTGAACTGGCAACAAGAACCGCATTGTTGATTGGTTATGACATTTTCTTCACTGCAAGTATACCTTGGGCTATATGTATGTCTATAAATGTGATTGTTTATTACTTTGGTATTTATTGGGCATACGTGAGGTACCTCGTGATAGATGTTTCTGTATACACATCTTTCCCTACCTGGTTCTACTATTGGGTAAGTCATTTGTCCTGACATATCTGTTTGGTTTACACTCATATTTGTATTGGTGTTTGTATTTAGATTTTGATTAGTGATATTTATATCTATATCGTCTGGTCTTAAACCGAAGTCGTTCCTTAAATTTTCGTTATACATTTTACTACTTCCTCCTTATCTACTTTATAATATGTTTTTTTTGTTTTTGGTTATATTATATTAGCCCTAGTTAAGGAGGTACAAAAAAATTAATTTACTCTGATAAAATAAATTAATTTCTAGTTTCAAGAAAAGTCGTTAGAGCATCATAGATATTTATTCTATGACAACTAAATATTATCAGTACTTAGTACAACCTCTTATCTTTTGAGTTTTCTTTCTCATAACAATTGTTTATACTTAGATTGCGATAAGATTTTCATTTACAATATTGAATTACTGTAATGATTATTTCTTTACTTGATAGCTTATTAACCAATCAGCAAATATATTATTAATATTTAGTTTTTACTAAATATATAGCACTTTTAAGTTTTCTATCAATAAATTAATATTGTAATATATATTTTAGAAAGTGGTTAATTTGTCTACCTTCTATCTAAGCAATTTTATTATAATATATTTTTTGAGGTTTGTCAATACTTTTTTTGAAATTTTGTAACTATTTGTCGAAATGAAGCATTTGTTCTATTTTATTGGTTGATATGGTGATGTTTTTTAGTTTAATATTTACTTTATTGTCTTTGCTTTTTAGGTTAAAGGCTTTATCGTTTGGAATTGTAAATTTGAATTTATTGTATTTTGATTTGGATCTATCAAAGAATGATGCGGTTATATCAAAGTGGCGGTATATGTATTTTTGATAATTTTCTTCATCTAAATATAGTGTTGAGAGAATTGTGTAAATGTTAACATTTCTTCCTTTTTCTAGTATTTCTTCTAATAGGGGGAGTATTTCTTTGGGTTCTTCGAGCATTAGGTCATCAAATTCTGATATTAGGGTTATTATTAGGGGGTATTTTGATAAATCAGGAGCCTTTTCTCTGGTTTCTATTTCTTTTAAAAGGCCTTTTAATACTTCGGGTATGTATTTTGTTTCCTTGATGATGGGGCTTATGAAGTGACTACTGTTATCGTATATTTTGTAATCTATGCCTTTAACGTCTATTGGTAATATTTTTACTTCTTCTTTTTTGTTTTTTGATATTAGTTCATATAGAATATTGCTTACTAAATCGCTTTTTGAGTAATCATCAAGGCCGGTTATTAGGATATTGGGATAGTTTTTTAAGTCTATTTTTAGGTGTTTATTTTTATTTCTTCCTATTGTTATATTTGTTTCCATTTTATTCCTTCTTTCTAATAGGTTATTGGGGTTCGGAAGAGGGTGCTTACTATTACATCTATTAAGAATATTATTATTAGCCATGTGCATATTTTTACTTGTGTAGTGAGTTTTATTTGGGGAAGTATTTTTAATAAATGGGGTTCTATTTCATAGATTAGCGTCATTCCTCCGACAGCAAATGTTAGGACACTTCTTAGGCATACTAGGCCCTGGATGTTCATAAAGAGTCCTCTATAGTCCCATAGTCTTAATCCTTGAAATTTTAATATGTATATTCCGACGATATATTCTAATAATCCGGTTACAAGCATTATGCTTAGGAATAGTAAAATGGGATGTTTTTTTAGGGGTTTTAGGTAATATATTAGTACCGCACCGGTTCCATAAATGGGAAGGCAAGGGCCGTATAGTGACCCGCGATTAGCGAATACGCCCTCGGTAAATTTGTAAAATATTACTTCGTAAATGAAGCCGATGAAGGCTCCGATAAAAAATATTGTTATTAGTAGTATTATTTGATTGATTTTTCCTTCTTCTTTCATAACTTCTCCTCTATTTTAGTATATCACGAATGGGCGGAATTGTAAATTTTTTTTGAGGGGGGGTGTAAAGTAAAAGAACTACGGAGCTAGTTCGGGTGGTGGTGGAGCTGTGAAAATCATTTTTTCGTGGGTATAGGGATTAATTATGGCTAATTTATAGGCGTGAAGGAGTAATCTTTGTGATTTGATGGTGCTTCCGTACTTGTTATCTCCGATTATTGGGTGGTTAATACTGCTTAGAGCAACTCTTATTTGGTTCTTCTTTCCGGTTTTTATTTCTATGTCTAGGAGTGTTGTATTTTGGGTGCTTGATATTTTTTGGTATTTGGTTATGGCTAAGGGTGCGTTTTGGTTATTAGTTACATATACAATATGGGTTTTATTTTCTTGAAGGTGATTTTGGATAGTTCCTTTTTCAGGAGTAATTCCTTCAACACGGGCTAGGTATTTGCGTTCAATTGCTATATTGTTCCAGTTGTTTTGGAGATGGGTTTTGGTTTTGATGTCTTTAGCGAAGAGGACAATACCGGAAGTGTCTTTATCTAATCTATGGACGATGAATACTTTATTTTGTTTATTTTTTTGTTTTAGATAGGTATATACTTCGTGGTATAGGGTTCGTTCTTTTTCTTTGGGAGTGGATACACATAGTAATTTGGCGGGTTTGGATACGACTAATAGGTGTTTATCTTCATATATTATATTTAGTTTCTTTTTCATTTTTTCCTCTTTCTTGTACTAAGTAGTTGTAACTATTGGGAATTGATAGTTTTATTTCGTCTCTCATATATATTTCTTTTATTTCATTCATTATTTTTATATTGTCATCGTTATAGAAATAATCGTAGGTTTTATAATTGAAATCTAGGTTATCAAAGGCTTTATTTAGAACATTGCTATTTAATATGGGGTCGGTTGATATTTGGGATAGTTGCCAAACAAGTGATGGGTATTTGAAATCTTCATAGTTGGAACTTGGGTATATTTTGCACCATTTTTCATAGTATAGGAATTGACAAAGACTATTGGCTATCTTGAATTTGGCTGATTTTATTTCTAAATTGCAATCTAAATACATTGTCATATTTTCTAAATCGGTTAGGGCATCGGGAATAAGACCGACATAACATTTTATTTCTTTGGTGCGGGGAGGCCAATCTACGTGAAGATAGCTTTCAAGTTGATACATAAAGTATTCGTTTTCTTTATGCCATCTTATGCGGTATTTTTTGATTTTTTTGGGAAGTAGTTCTACTTCTTCGTCGTATAGTTTGCTTATTAATTCTTCGATTAGTTCTTCTTTATTGGGTTTATTTAGAATATTGTACATATCAAGAAAGCGAACTATTAATCTGTTTCGTAAATCTAATATTTCTTCTTCGGGAAAGTTTGCTATTTCTTTTATTATTCTTATATTTTCTTCTTTTGTTAACATTTCAAATTTTATTGTTGGGCATTTTGCCATTTTTACCACCTTATTTATTTCTTTTTCTAACCTGATTATAATATATATGGGTTTATTTTTCAATGTATTTCACTTAATTTTCAGGAGAAATGGGAAAATAGATAAAAACAAGAGGAATTATTATTCTTCTTGTTCATAAGATATTAGATATTTTAGGTCTTCTTCAGTTAGTTTTTCTATTACGTTTTGATCTCTTGTATCTCCTTCGATTAGTTTGTCACTTAGCATTTTTTTCTTTTCTTGTAATTCTAGTATTTTTTCTTCAATGGTGCCTAAGGCAACTAATTTTACTACTTCGACATTATTTTTTTGGCCTATACGGTGGGCTCTATCGGTTGCTTGATTTTCGGCTTGGGGATTCCACCATAAATCTAAGTGAATAACTATATCGGCACTTGTTAGGTTTAATCCTGTTCCACCGGCTTTTAGCATTATTAGGAAAACGTTAGTGTTATCGTTATTGAAATTGTCAACTAATTGCATTCTTTTTTTTGCACTTACACTTCCGTCGAGCATATAGGTTGTTATTCCTTCATTATTTAGAGAGCTATTGGCAAGGTCGAGAGCGGTTTTGAAGGAAGAGAATATTAGTATTTTGTGTTCGTTAGCAACGGCATCTTTTACGACTTTGACAAGGTTTTCCATTTTGGAGCTTTCATCTGTATAGTTTTCATATACGATGCGAGGGTCTATACATAATTGTCTAAGTCTCATAATAAGACCTAGGAATAAGAAACGTGCTTTACTCCAACCTTCTGTTCCTACTATTTCTTGTACTTCTTTGTTTACTTTTTCTACTTCTTTGGCATATAGTTTCTTTTGGTTAGGAGATAGTTCAATAAAAATATTGTTTTCTATTTTTTCAGGGAGATCAGTTAAGACGTCTTTTTTCTTTCGACGTAATATGAATGGTGATATTTGTTTATTTAATGATGATAGCATTTTATTAGTAGTATCGTCAAATTCTTTTACACTATATTTGTTTGAGAAATTTAGGAGAGAACCTAAGAATCCTGGCATAATAAAGTTAAATATGCTCCATAGCTCGGTAACGGAATTTTCTATGGGAGTTCCTGTTAGGGCTATTTTGGTATGGGCTTTTATTTTATAGGCTTTTTTTGTTGCAACGGTATTTGGGTTCTTGATGTTTTGTGCCTCATCTATTATACATACTTCAAAATTCATTTTTTCATAGTAATCGAAGTCTTCACGAAGTAGTCCATACGATGTTATATATATGGATGCTTGTTTTTCAAAGAGGGCTTTTCTTTTTTCCTTAGTACCGGCAAGGACGGCATATTTTATTTTTGGTGTAAACTTTAATATTTCGTTTTCCCAGTTATAGACTAGGGATGTTGGGACTACTATTAGAAATTTGCTATCTGGTTTTTCTTTAAGGACTTTCTTTATAAAATAGAGGGTTTGGAGGGATTTACCTAATCCCATTTCATCTGCTAGAATACCGCCAAAACCGCATTTATATATATTATAAAGCCATTTTATTCCTATTTTTTGGTAATCTCTAACTACATTATTTTCATCCTTAGTAAAGGTTAATTTCATATTTTGATAATTATGAAAGTTTTCTATAAATTCATCGAATATGTTATCTGTTTCTATTATGTTATATTTTGTTTTTTTTAGGCTATCTAAATATAGGGCTCTGTATTTTGGTATTTCCCCTACTCCGGAAGTTATATCTTTAGTAGTTAGGTTTAGGGTTCCAGCTAGTTCTTCTAATTCTTCTAATTCGGCATTATTATTTAAATCTATAAAGTTACCGCTTTTTAGTCTATAATATTTTTTCTTTTTTTTAAGAGATGTAAAAATTTCGTCTAGTTCATCGGGGTTTATGTCTCCTAAGGAGAAGTTGTAGTGCATAATATTGTCTTTTCCAATAGAGAAAGTGCTTTTTATATTGGTGTTTTTTTCGATACTTATGTTTCGTATTTTTGTTGATGTAAAGGTTTCGTATTTTTCGGATAGTTCTTTTATTCCTGTATCAAGGAAAGAACCTATATCTTCAATTTCATCTAAGGTTAATTTATTTTTTTTATTTATGAAGCCTTGTTTTAGAATATTGTTTATTAGTTCACCTTCATAATCCATATCTCTTAATATTTCTTTATCGTTATCAAAATAGTCTATTTCTTTACTACCGTATTCTAATTTTACATTACATATTATATCATTGTAATTCATATCGAAGTATAGTCTTGCATCGGGTTTTTTGGTTATTATGATATTAGAAGCGGAACTGTCTACTTCTACTTTTTCTTTGACTGTAGGAAGAATGCTTTTAGAGAATGTTTCTAATTCTTCTTCATCGAAAATTAGTGTTTCCATATTATTATTTAGGATTTCTTTTAATACCATTGCATCGTGTTTTTTTAAGTGATAGCATTCATTTTCATATAATATGTATTCAAAATCGTCTGTGAGTTTGTATAAATCTGCATCAAGTTCAATAGAAAAAATATAATTCTGACCTTTTTTGGAAATTTTGGAACCGAGAGGAAAGCCTTCTTTTATATTTTTTATGTATGGGCCGTTTTTGATACTAAAGCCTTTTTCTTTAATTAGATTTAATAATAATTTTTTGCCATTATTGTGGAGTTCAAAGATTTGGGTGTTGCTTGTATATCCTTCTAATGAATAATAGTGATCTATGAATATATTTATTATTTTGGTATCTAACTCGTTAAAATAGTGTTTATTGGCATCATAAATAAAATTTTTACCGAATTCGACAGTGCCTGCGTTGTTTACATAAGCATCTATAAAGTCTTGCATTTTATTTTTAAGCATATATAAGCGATCAGTTCCTATGCGAAGGCCTATTTTTCCGTTTAGGTTTAATTCTACTTCTAGTTTTAATTCTTCTTTGGCTTGATACTTAGAGGGAGCGTTTTTTAATAGTTTATTTAATACATCTTTACTTATTTCTTTGGTAAAATCTTCTTTGGATGTATTAAATATATTATCTCCGTAGTAGTTAAAACAAGCAGCTATGTGAGGACATTTTGAATTGTAATAGAAGGCATTGCAGTTACATCTAAAACCTATTTTATCTTTAAAATCGTTACTTATTAGAACATCGTAGTCTTGCCAATAGAATTGTTTATTTTCGACAGAAAAAAAGTAATATGCTGTGTCATCTCTTAGTTGTTTTTTTTGAAAATGGACTTTATCCTTGGGGTATTCGAGACTTTTTTCGTAGCATTCTTTTCCTAAGATTTTTTTTATGTTTTTTTCTATGTCATTGTCTTTCATATATATGCACTTCCTTTTGGGATTTATTATAACATTTCATATAGTATAAGTAAATATTTTTTGATAATTTTATTGGTTATTTTTGAATTATGGGGTATAATTGTTATGGTGATTAGTGTGAATAAAATAGATAATCTTATTAGTATGATTAATGAATGTAATAATATTGTGGTTTTTACGGGAGCTGGGGTTAGTACTGAGAGTGGTATTCCTGATTTTAGGAGTAAAGATGGGTTATATAATATGAAATATAGTTATCCGCCTGAAGAGATTCTTAGTCATAGTTTTTTTGTTAATAATCCAGAAGAGTTTTATAGATTTTATAGGGATAAGCTTAATGTTTTGGATAAGGAACCGAATATTATTCATAATACTTTGAAAAGAATGGAAGATATGGGGAAAGTTAGGGGGATTATTACACAGAATATTGATGGATTACATGAGAAATCTGGAAGTAGGAATGTTGTTACTTTTCATGGAAGTGTGTATAGTAATCACTGCATTAAATGTAGTAAATTTTATCCTGCAGATGAGGTGTTTAATAGTACAGGGGTTTGCATGTGTGAATGCACGGGGATTATAAAGCCGGATGTTGTTTTGTATGAGGAGGAAATTCCTAGTGATGTGCTTAGGAATAGTACTGAGATGATTGCTAAGTGTGATATGCTCCTTGTTTTGGGGACTTCGCTTACGGTATATCCGGCTAGTGGGCTTATTAATTATTTTCGGGGTAAGTACTTGGTTATTGTTAATAGGGATACTACTAGTTATGATAATAGGGCTGATTTGGTTATTAATATGGGGCTTAAAGAGGTGTTTGAAATGATAGATAATTATTTTAAAGTTTAATTTTTAAATGTACTTTATGGGACTAAAAAAACTAGAGTTTGTGGCTCTAGTTTTATTGTTTTATTTTACTTCGATTTGTTTCTTGTTACTGTTTGCATCTTCTTTAGGAACGGTTACTTTTAGTATTCCGTTATTGAAGTGTGCTTCAATTTCGTTTTCTTTTACTTCTCCTAAGTAGAATGATCTTTGGTATTTTCCATAATATTTTCTTTCTCTTCTTAGGTATTTTTTGTGTTCATCTTCGTGTTCTTCTTCAGTTTTTTCTGCTGTTATTGTAAGGGTTCCTTTGTGCATTTCTACTTTGATATCTTTTTTATCAAAACCAGGGATATCCATTTCGATATGGATTATTCCTTTCTTTTCATAGATATCGCATTTCATATTCTCCTCTTTTTCTAAATCTTCTAACATATTATCTAAAAACATTCTTCTTGGTAACATAATACCATCTCCTTTCAATTTATTTTATTATTTTTTAGACATTATATCAACAACTAAATTACTTATTTCGGTTGGGCTTTCTATTGGTAATCCTTCAATTAGACGAGCCTGTGCATAAAGTACTTTAGTATATTTTGCTAATTCTTCTTTTTGGTTTTCCTTATATAATTCTTTTAGTTTTTTGGCTATTTCGTGATCTTTGTTTACTTCAAGAATTGTTTCAGCGTGTATTTTTTCTCCCTCAGGCATTGCATTTATTACTTTTTCCATTTCTATGGAAATGTTTCCTTTTGTTGTTAAACATACGGGATGATTGGTTAATTTGCCTGTAAATTCTACTTTGCCTACTTCAGGAAGTGTTTCTTTCATAGTATTAAGTAAATCTTTATTATCTGCATTTAGTTTTTCTAGTTCTTTCTTTTCTTTTTCTGTAGTTAAATCTACATCACTATCAGATACATTTTTAAATGGTTTTTCGGCAAATTCTCTTAGTGCTTGCATTGTGAATTCATCAACATATTCTGTTAAGTATAATATATCGTATTTTTTCTTTTTTACTGATTCGACTTGAGGAAGATTATCTATTTTTTCGTTATTTTCACCACAAGCATAATAGATTTCTTTTTGGTTTTCTTTCATATTTTGGACATATTCTTTTAACGTGATGTAATCTTTTTTCTCGGCTGAATAGAATATTAGTAGGTCCTGTAGGGTATCTTTTGCTGAACCATAAGTACTGTAAATTCCGTATTTAATGCCGGCACCAAAGTTTTTGAATATTTCTTTGTAAAGTCCAAAGTCGTCTGTCATTAGGCTTTTTAGTTCTTTTATTATTTTGGTTTCTATGTTTTTGGCGATTTGTTTCACTTTATAGTCATTTTGAAGGGTTTCACGAGAAATATTTAGGGATAAATCGTCTGTATCAACTATTCCTTTTATGAAACTGAAATAGTCAGGGAGCAAACTCTCACATTTATCCATAATTAGAACGCCATTTGTATATAGGCTTAGGCCTTTTTTGTATTCTTTTGTATAGAAATCATAAGGGGCGTGTGATGGTATAAACAGGATGCATTTGTAGTTGCAAAGTCCTTCAACAGTGTAGTGGATAACTTTGGCAGGAGCAGAGAAGTCGGAAAATTTATCCATATAGAAATTGTTATATTCTTCCTCTGTTACTTTATTTTTATCTTTTTTCCAAATGGGTACCATACTGTTTAAGGTTACTACTTCTTTGTATGTTTCGTACTCGGTTTCACTTCCTTCTTTTAATCTATTGTTTTCTACTTCCATTTTAATTGGATAGCTTATGTAGTCGGAGTATTTTTTTATGATACTACGAATACGATACTCGGTTAGTAGATCGCTGTATTTTTCATTTTCGGTATCTTCTTTTAGATATAGAGTTATGTTTGTTCCGTTTGTTTCTTTTGGCGATTCTGTTATGTTATAGCCGTCAGCTCCTTCTGATGTCCACATATAGGCTTTGTCTTCGCCTACTTTCTTAGATAGGACTTCTATTTTAGAACTTACCATAAAGGCTGAATAAAATCCTACTCCAAATTGTCCTATTATATTTACATCGGTTTGGTCTTTGTTGTTTTCTTTAAAAGCTAAGGAATCGCTTTTGGCTATTGTTCCAAGGTTATTTTCTAGTTCTTCTTTATTCATTCCTATACCGTTATCTTTTATGGTTAGGGTTTTCTTGTCTTTATCTACTACTAATTCTATTTCTAATTTATCTTTATCTACTTTTAGAGTACTATCTGTTAGGGATTTATAGTATAGTTTATCGATAGCATCACTAGCGTTTGATATTAGTTCTCTTAGAAATATCTCCTTATTAGTATAGATGGAATTAATCATCATATCCAGTATTTTTTTTGATTCTGATTTGAATTGTTTTTTCATTTAGGCCTCCTTCTTTTGTTTACATTTTAGTTATATCACTCTTTTTAGCAATTGTCAATAGTAATTGCTAAAATTTCACAAAATATTCATTTTTTTTTTTGGAGGTTTTGTAGTATAATACTTACGAAGGAGGGAGATTATGGGAAAGATTAGAATTCCTAACTATAGTTTAGGTGAAGAACTTATTAACTCTATATCACACGGATTAGGGGCACTTCTTAGTATTGCTGGACTGGTAATCTTACTTGTTAACTCACATAGTGCAATGGCAGCTGTAACTAGTAGTATATATGGTTCGACGATGATTATTTTGTATGTTATTTCTTGTATATATCACGGGCTGTCAAAAAGGACTAGGGCTAAGGGTGTACTTCGTGTTATTGATCACTGTAATGTGTATTTGCTAGTGGCGGGAACATTTACTCCCATTACTTTATCTTTGATTGGGGGGGTTATTGGTTGGGTTTGGTTTGCAATTGTATGGATTATTACTATTATTGGAGTGGTTCTTACTAGTATTGATGTTGACAAGTATAGTTTTGCAAGTGTTGTTTTGCATCTTGCTCTTGGTTGGAGTTGTCTTATTTGTTATAAGCCTTTATTTGGAGCAATGGATGGAACGGAGATTTTGTTTTTAGTTCTAGGTGGTATATTTTATTCTATTGGAGCAGCTCTATATGGTATTGGGAAGAAAAAGAGATATATGCATAGTGTGTTTCATTTCTTTGTTCTTGCTGGTAGTATATTTCACTTTTTTATGATTTTACATTTTACAGCATAATGCAGAATTTTAAAAACTGTAATATAATAGTGCAGAAATTTTAAAAACTGAGTACTTGATAGCTCAGTTTTTAAATTTCTGCAACTTTATTTATCTCTTATGAGGAGTTTTTCTATATAGGATACGACTAAATACATTAGATATGATACTATTACTAATATAAGGATACCGGTTATTACGAGATTTAGATTGAATACTTGCGAACCGTATATAATGAGATATCCTATTCCTTCTTTGGAAACAAGAAATTCTCCCATTATTACACCTATTAGAGACATACTTATATTTATTTTTAGACTACTTATGATAGTTGGATAGCTATTTGGTAATATTAGTATTTTTAGTATTTGATATTTACTGGCTTTAAGGGATTTTAATAGTTTTATTTTGGTTTGATCTGTGTTTTGGAAACCTCCATATACGGTTACTATTGTGATTATAAGAGAAATGAGAAGGGCCATTATTATTATTGATTTCATTCCAGCACCGGCCCATATTATGATAATGGGACCGAGAGCTACTTTGGGAAGACTATTTAGTATGGTTAAATAGGGGTCTATTACCTTAGAAAAGAAGGGACTGTTATACATTAGTATTGCTATTATTATTCCTAAAATGGTACCTATAAGGAAGCTTACTATTGTTTCATATATTGTTATATAGATGTGATTAAAGAGATTGCCTGTTTGATATAGTTCTAATATTGTTTCTAATACTTTTTGGGGAGAAGATGTTATAAAGGTATTGATAAGGGATTTATCAGCTAGGTATTGCCATAGAAAAATAAAGAATATTAGTATAAATAGTTGGACAGTTATTACTAGTATTTTATTTATTTTTCGTTTTCGTAAATATTTTTTTTGTTCGGGACTAGTCATTATTATCTATTTCCTTCCATATTTGATTGTAGTATGTTGCAAATTCAGGACATTTTCTGTTTTCTATGGGGGTTGATTTGTTTTCCATTTTAATATTTATTTCTTTTTTTATTATGGCTGGTCTATTTGATAGTACTATTACTTTATCAGCCATTGATATGGCTTCGGATATATCGTGAGTTATCATTATGGCTGTTTTGCCTTCTTTTTTTATTATTTTATATACGTCATCTGATACTTTTAGTCTTGTTTGGTAATCGAGGGCAGAAAATGGTTCATCTAGTAGTATGATATCGGGTTCTATCATTAGGGTTCTTATTAGTGCAACTCTTTGTCTCATTCCTCCAGAAAGATTTTTGGGATAGGTGTTTATGAAGTCTCCTAGTCCATAAGTTTTTAGTAATTTTATGGCTTTTTCTTTGTGTTCTGGTTTTATTTTATTTGTTATTTTTATTCCTAAGAGACAGTTATCTAATATTGTAAGCCAGTCAAAGAGACAGTCACTTTGTAACATATATCCTACTTTGGTATTTTCTTTATAATTTATTTCACCACTTGTCTTATTTTCTAATCCGCATAATAGCCCCAGTAGGGTAGATTTACCACAACCTGAGGGACCGACTATAACTAGGAATTGTCCTGAAATTACATTCATTGTTATGTTTTTTATGGCTAATATTTCTTTATCAGGGGTGTGGTAAATTTTTTTTAATTTTTTTATTTCTAAGATGTTATTCATAGTCTTTGAAATACTTGCTGTAAATTAGTTTGTCATAGTCAACCATACTATTTAGTTCTCCGGCAGTCATTAGTATTTCTTCGATATGTTGCCACTCTTTTTTGTTTATTGTTATGTTTTCTTTCCAAGCACCAGCATTTTTATAGCGGTCAATTATGGTTATCATATCTTCCTTACTGGTATTTGGGAACTGACTTATAATGAGGTCGGCAATCTCACTACTATTATGATTTTTTACATATACAAGGGCTTTGTTTATGGCTTTGGTAAAGCTTTTTATTACTTCAGGGTTGTTTTCTATATAGCTTTTTCGGGCATTGTAGGCAGTATATGGTACATTTCCTCCTAGTTCACCAATATAAGCGACAACATAGCCAAGTCCTTCTTTTTCAACTGAAGTTGCATTGGGTTCAAATAGGGTTACAAAGTCACCTGTTCCCCCGATAAAGGCTCCCTCCATTGCTGGAAAAGCTACGGATGTATCAATAGTTAAGTCTTTGATTGGGTCAATTCCGTTTTGCCTTAAAGCCCACTCAAAGGTCATTTCTGGCATTCCTCCCCACCGGTATTAAAACTTATAATGTAAAAAAACATTGAAAAATAAGGAAAGGTAAAACACATTAACATATAAGTTTCGTAAAAATGGTGGAAATATGAGTAAAAGTAAGTTAGGAATATCAAGTTTTGACTTGAATATGAGATTTAAAGATAAGGAAGAAGCAATTAAGTATGCAAAAAGATTAAAAGAGTTTATTAGATATACTTGTAAAAAGAAAGAAAATAAAGGTTGGTCGGCACAGGCAATGATTTGTATTAGTAGTAATAAGGGTAATAGTTCAATAGTATATTATGAACATAGTGGAAAAGTTGGCAGACCTAAAAAAGTTATAAATAAGTATCATAGTGAAAAAGATAGTATAAAAGTAGATTGGCATTTACATATTTTATTAGTATCAAAACCAATGTATGCTTTTAGAGAAGAAATAAAAAAATATATTGATAAGAATTGGAACGAGGTAAAAGTTGAAAAAGAAAAGTTTGATTATAAAAAAATAAAAGATAAAAGTAAGATATATAAGAAAGATACTAATATAAATAAAGCAGAATACTTTATAGACCAAGCAGATGAGGTGTTATTTTGTAATTATATGAGTGTAGAAATAATACCTGATGGTTATAGTTTAAGAGATTTATATTTTGCATATATAAAAATGATGACAGCAAGAATGTATAATAGAACTATTGGTGATGATAAAAGACTAAAATTAGAAGATAATTATTATAAGATTAAAAATTTTTATTGGAAATTAACTGAAGAGCAAGATAAGAAAGTTGTTGATAAATTTATAAAACAAGTTCAATTAGATAAGATAGCCAGTAATTATGAAAGAATAAAAAATAATAAAGTACAGGAAAATGAAAGTTTAAGATGCCATCATCATCAAGAAAATATATGGCTTTAAAAGAGAAATGATATTAAAAATAACTATCATATAATAAACATCAAATATAACTTATAATAAAATAGATAATTATTATTGTATTAGTATGATTTAATCAGCATATAAAAGAGATAATAAGTAGAGAGTATTATTATATTGTTTTAAAATTAAAGGCGTTAAAATCCGTGTTAAAACAAGTATATAAAAAAAGAAATGACTATATAATTAGTCATTAAGTCCATCAATGTATGCTTCTGCTTTTGCTTTATCAACAGAAGATAGTTTATGTATTTTATTTAAAAGTATAAAATCTTCATCAGTTATATTGTTAGGTTTAATGCTATCTATTGGCATATCATATTTAGTACGACATAATATATAGTCAATAGATGTATTGTAATAATCTGCTAATTTAATAAGCATATCAGAACTAGGAAATACTCTCCCTGTTTCATATGAAGAAATAGTCTCTTGAGTAATATTTAAATCCATAGCAACTTTGGTTTGTAGTAAGTTTTTATTATTACGAATTTGTTTAAGGTTGTTTTGCATATAAGATACCTCCTAATAATATTTTAAAATTATTAAATTTGAGTGATAGTAATATTGATTATACTTATATGCTTAAAATTATATATTTTGTGTTATAATGTTCTTATAGATAAACTATAAGGAGCATAGAAAATGAGTAGTATTGATTTTGATATGGATTTAATAGTTAATAAACTAAAACAAAAAAGAAAAGTATTTGTTTCAGAGGCAGACTTTCAATTAGAATTGGCTTGGGTTATAAAAGAAAATTACCCTGATGCAAAGATAAGATTAGAGTATCCACCTAGTTTTGATTTAAATATGCACATTGATATATTAGTGGTTATTGATAATAAGTGGTATCCTATTGAATTAAAATATAAGACAAAAGGTTGTAAGAAAATTATTGATGATGAAATATTTAATTTAAAAAATCATGGTGCAAAAGATGTTAATAGTTATTTGTATTTAAAAGATATAATGAGAATAGAAAAAGTAAGAAATAATATTAATAATTTTGGAAATGGTTATACAATGTTTATAACTAATGATTTAAGTTATATGAAGAAACCATTAAAAGATAATTGTGTATATAGAGAATTTTCATTAGAAGATAGAATTGTTAAAAAAGGTAAAATGTTTTGGAGCAAAAATGCAAGTAAAGGAACAATGAAGAATTGCGAAGAACCTATTATTCTTAATGATAGTTATAACATAAATTGGAAATGTTATAGTAAGTTAGATAATGAGAATACTGGTACATTTATATATGTAATTAATGAAATAAAGAATAATTAGTTAATTAAACGAGTAATAATGGTTAATAATTGTTGTGATAATAAAATAATGTTGTTTTATGATTAAAAGCGAATTATGGGCGAAATAAACAGGAATTATTGATATAATAAAGTTAAGGTGTTTGTTATGGGAAAGTTAAATATTGTAAGTGGAAATATATTTGATTATTTAGAAGGTAAAGATTTAATAGTTAATAGTGCTAATCAATATATGATATATGGTAGTGGTGTTTGTGGAGCAATATATAAAATGGCTGATAAAGATTTATTAGAATACTATTGCAAAGAACACTTTAAAGAAAATATGAAAGTTAATGAGATTAGAATTACTCCAGGTTTTAATATTGGTATAGATGTATTACATATTTATTGTCCTAAATATTATCAAAGTGAAGATCCTATCAATAAACTTTTAGAAAGTTATAATAATATATTTATTTCTGCAAAAGAAAATAATTATAATAATATTATTAGTGTAAGTATAGGAACTGGAATACATGGTTATAAGCATAATGATATAGCAAAAATAGTTATAGAAAGATTAAATTATTTAGTTAATAAATATGATATTAATTTTACTTTGATATTACCTAATGAAGAAATAAAAAAAATATATATAAATGCCTAAACAAAAGACGTTTTTTAATGGTATAATATTTATGTGGTTAAAAAAGTGGTGATATAATGAATAATATTAAAAAACTGGTAATTAAGGGACTAAAAGTATTTCAAAATTTTGAAATTGAATTTAATGATGATACAAATATTATTATTGGAGATAATGAAACTGGGAAAAGTACTATTATTGAAGCAATTGATATAGTACTTAATAAGAAATATTATAATTACGATAAATATATTATTTCAGACTTGTTAAACAAAGAAAATATAAAATTATTTGAAGAAAAAAGAGAATATAATTTATTACCTAAAATAGAAATTTTTGCAATATTTAATTTAGATAATACTTGCAAGAATAATTTTGATTTTTTTGGTGACCACGGTTTTGATACTAATATTGAACAATATGGTATAAAATTTAGTTGCCAATTTGATGAGCATTTTAAAAATGAACTATTACCTATTATTAACGAGGGAAAAATACCATTTGAATATTATGAAATGAATTGGGAAACATTTAAAGGAGAACCTTATAATAGTTTAAAAAAGCCATTTAAATATTTGAGTATTGATAATTCTAAAATAGATAATACAAATTCTTTTAATTATTATAATAGAACTTTATTTATTAATAAATTTGATGAATTGCAGCGTATGAAGTTTAAAAATGATTTTAGATTAAAAATAAATGAATTAATAAATGACATTGGTGTTGATAAAATAGATGATAAAAGAAATTTTGGAATAGATAATAAAAAAGTTATATTAGAAAATATACTATCAGTTTATGAGGAAAAAATACCAATAGAAAACAGAGGAAAAGGAAAAGAAAATTTAATTAAAACTGACATTGCATTATCTAAAGCAAGTAATGATGTAGAAGTTATAACCATAGAAGAGCCAGAAAATCATTTAAGTCATATAAATTTGAGAAAAATGTTAGAAAATATTAAAAATTCTTTTAAAGATGATAACGGAAACAAACGAAACATTCAGTTAATAGTAACTACTCATAATTCATTAATTGTAAGTTCTTTAAACATTTCCAATATTTTATGGATAAGTAATAATGATAAGCCGAAAAGTTTAAAAGATTTATCTAAAACTGCTGATGGAAAAAAAGTAAGTTTATTTTTTGAAAAAGCAGACAACCTAAATTTATTACAATTTTTGATTTCTGATAAAGTTATATTAGTTGAGGGTGCAACAGAATATATGTTAGTGCAAAAAATGTTTAAAGATATTTATAATGGTGAAACGTTAGAACAGAACAAAATAGATGTAATTTCTTGTGATGGTGTAAGTTATAAAAACTATTTGACTATAGCAGAATCTATGAATAAAAAAGTAGCAGTATTAACTGATAATGATTTTAAAACAAACGAAAATAAATTGAATGATATAATTGAATATAATAAAAATTTAAAAAATACTAAAATATTCACAGATGAAAAAATTGAAAATTGGACTTGGGAAGTCTCATTATATAATTTAAATAAGGATATTCTTGAAAAAAATATTAATTTAAGAAATGGTGCTAATTATTTTGTAGATGGAGAAGATTTTGGTAAATATTTAGGTAAAATGTTAAACAACAAAACCGATATGGCATATATGATAATAGAAAAAGATTTATGCTTAACTTATCCTGATTATATAAAGGAATGCTTTAAATGGATAAAAGAGTAATTTTAGCTGTTGCAGGAAGTGGGAAAACATATACATTAGTAAGGTCAATTAATCCAGAGAAAAGAAACTTAATAATTGCATTTACAAGAGAGAATATTAAGAACATTGAAAAAGAATTATTAAGTAAATTTGAAGTTATTCCTAAATATACTCAAGTATTAACATTTCATAAATTTGTATATAACTTTTTAATTAGGCCATATGAAAATCATATTGCAAGATATTTTGATACTACTATTAAAAGTAAAGGGTTATGTTTTGATATTCCACCTAAGGTAATTGGAAAAGATGGTATATATAATAAAAATTATAGATTAAAAGGAAATATAAAACATTATTTAAAATCTGATAGATATTATTCATCTTTAATTGCTGAACTAGTAAATTATTTATATGAAAAGCAATTACCATTTATAGATAGAGCGATAAATAATATTAATTTGTTTTTTGATAATTTGTATATTGATGAATTCCAAGATTTTAGGGAAGAAAACTATAAATTATTAGAAAAGATTATTAGATTAAGTAAAAATGTACTATTAGTAGGAGATTATTATCAGCATTCAGTTAGTGGAGTTAATAATAGTGGTATACCGTTTCAACGAAAAAGAAATAAATTAAAATATGTTATTACATATAATGAATACAAAAGTCTATTAAATTCAATGAATTTGTATGTTGATGAAAATACTTTGAATAAATCAAGAAGATGTTCTGAAAATGTATGCCAATTTATTACAGAGAAATTGAAAATTTGTATTTACTCTAAAAAAATAAATCAAGGTGAAGTTAAGTTTTTAAGAACAGAAGAAGACATTAGAGACAAATTAAATAATGATAATTTATTAAAACTTGTTAATAAAAATTCAAATTCTTGGAAATTCAATGCAATGAGTTGGGGGTATTCCAAAGGTGATACTTATTCAGATATAGTTGTTATTTTAACAGATAAATTTAATGATATTGATAGTGAAAAATTTACACTAAATAATATTCCACAAACTACAATTAATAAATTATATGTTGCAATGACAAGGACTGATAGAGATTTGTATTTAATTAAATTTAAAGATTTCAAAAAGGTTAAAGATGAATACCAAATTTAAATAAAACTATAAGGAGGAATTATGAAAAAGAAATTATGTATATATTTACTACTAATTACAATGATTTTAACTATTACTGGGTGTTATAATGTTGAAAGTGGAAATAATTCAGAAAATCAAAGCAATAATAATGTAGAAGAAAAAACGGATAATAATGATGAACAATATGATGAATTATTTGGAAGCAAAGATAGTAATCCTTATTATGATAATGAAAAAAATATTAGGAATTTTGTGATTAAATATAATACAAGTGCATCAAATAAAGTAAATAAAGTTGAATGGACTAAAAATCATACAATTGCAAAACTATATTTTGATGATGAAAATTGTAAAATAAATGACCATAGCGAAAAAGGTTATATAATAACTTGTGAGTTTAATAATGGAAAATCAAAAGTTTCTGCTTATGATTTGATTTTAAAAGATATGATTAAAATATATAATTCTAATGTTAGTGAAGAAGAAATTACTAATCAAATGTCTAATGCTAAAAATAGTAATATGAGTATAATGAATATAACTGATAAAATAACTATTCAATATAATTATCTAGAAGAACCTATATCTATTAGGTCTGGAGATAGTTATATAATAGAATTAATATTAGGAAAATAAATAATAATTGTATTTAAAAAAGTACACAATAAACAAGATTTAATTTTAATAAGAATTGAAGTTGTCAACAAAAAGTAGACAGTAAAAAGATTTTAT
>UMGV01089078.1_pt1 | contig 23005 bp, 23 predicted proteins | sample 1965361 | NCBI WGS metagenome assembly UMGV01 (sample SAMEA4836081, study PRJEB28245) | human gut metagenome | biome: gut microbiome; material: fecal sample | place: Denmark | collected 2008
TACTTCGGCAAGCGTAAGATTGGCAGCATCACCGAAACGGACATTCAGAGCTACATTTCGTATCTCTACAATGCCGGTCGGCTGGACAACACGGGAGGACTGACCGTAAAGACCATACGGGATGTTATCCTCGTTCTCAGGCTTGCAATGGAATATGCCTACAAGGAAAGGGCGATTCCTTTGCTGAACTGGGACTTGATTGAGTACCCTAAAGAACTGGGTGTCAAAAAAGTCAACTCGCTTTCCAAAGATCAAGAACAAGCGCTTATTCAGTGCATCTACATGAATTTGAGCAGGAAAACGGCTGGAATTCTAATTGCGCTGTTTACCGGCATTCGAATTGGTGAACTTTGTGGACTTCAGATGAAGGATATTTCCCTTACGGAGAAAACGATCAATATCAACAAGACTGTCCAGCGTATCTACGACAAGAGAAAGGGTAAATCCTATCTTCACATAGGTCCGCCAAAGACAAAGACATCTGCAAGAATAATTCCAGTTCCGTCACTACTCATGAACATCATCAAGAAGTTTTATACGGAGAATCCGAATCACTACTTTCTGACAGGTAAGACGAAACCAACTGAACCTCGTACATACCGGCAGTTTTTCTCTCGATTTCTCAAGCGTAATGGACTGCAAAAGGTAAAGTTTCATGAGATTCGTCACACCTTTGCAGTACGAGCAATCGAGATACCGGAGTTCGACATCAAGTCGCTCTCTGAAATCCTTGGCCACAAGAATGTATCGTTCACCCTGAATGTCTATGGGAGCGCAAATCTCCAACAGAAAGTGAAGTGCATGAATCTTCTTAACGATTTATTATAAACAAGCCGTGTTGTCGTCTCCATGCAAACACAAAAACGCCCGCCATATCCGGCGGGCAAATTTTTTTGCCTTTTTTCGGGATTACTATCCCCAAATGCCCTCTCCCAGTGGGAACAAGTGAGGGGATGTTTTTGAGATAAACAGCTTTTTCAAAAAAAATTTTCTGTTTTTTCTAAAAAACAGGTTGCGTTTTGGCGCTCAAATTCCAAATAAGTGAAAGGACTTTTTAGGTAAGTAAAATAAGCCGTCCCACAATCGAACAAAATATTTTTCAAATTTTTTGTGAAAACAGGGTGCGTTTCGACTTCCCAATTCCAAATAAGTGAAGGGATAAAATTTTTTGAGATTTAGGGTGTGCATTTGGTTTCTCTCAGTGGGAATAAGTGAGGAGGTTTTTACAAACAGCAAAATATTTTTTGAAACAGGGTTGGAATTAACCCCTTCCCGGTGGGAATAAGTGAAGAGACTTTTTCTTCGGTAAGTAAAAACAAATCATCCCTTAACAGGACAAAAAACATTTTCAGTTTTTCTGAAAAATAGGGTGTCATTTGGCTTTGTAATTCCAAATAAGTGAAGGGTAAATTTTTTCTCAAAAAAATTTTTGAGAAAAAGCCCGGAAATGGGTGTGCATTTCGGCACCCTTTGTCCAAATGAGTGAAGGGAGTTTTTAATCCGTAAATATTTTTCCCGTTTAGGGGGTGCGTTTGACCTCTCCCTGTGGGAATAAGTGAAAGACCTTCTTACTGTACCTTGAAAATTGAATAATAATCCGAGTGGGATATGACTGTGCCACGACCTTCCGAAAGAAGCGAGCACGGCGACGCCGCTTGACGGGGCAGGGATAGAAAACGACATTCGGAAAAACGCAACAGATATCGGATGGCACTATGATCCTCACGCCGATATCTGCCTTACATAGCCATAAAAAAGGAGGATTGAAGCGCTATGAAAAAATCGGAGCTCAAAGAGCTTTATCAGATGATGTTTCCGGAATATCCGGACATCGTGACCGTCCAGCAGCTTCGGGAAATGCTGGGCATCAGTCGTCAGCTTGCCTACGATCTCATCAACGATGGTGAATTGCAGGCAATCAAAATCGGCAACAGTTTCAAAATCCCGAAAGTCAGTGTGATCAACTTTGTGACCGAAGAGAAAAAGGAGGTGAAATCCAGTGCCTGAAATCCTGCGGCTTACCCCGTCCCAACGCACACGGTGCAACCGGCTGATCAAAAGGCTGTGCGCCAATTATGATGACGGCAACTGTCTGCTGCTGGATGACGGCGAGCCCTGCATCTGCCCGCAGACTATTTCCTATTCGCTGTTGTGCCGGTATTTCCGGAACGCGGTTTTACCCGCCGAAAAGGAGCTGTATGCGGACATTTTCAAACAGCGTACTTATCACTGCGCCGAATGCGGGACGGCTTTTGTGCCAAACTCCAACCGGCAAAAATACTGCCCGTCGTGCAGCAAAAAGGTGCACCGCAGGCAGAAAAATGAAAGCGCCAGAAAGCGCAAAACGGACAATTAGGGGCCTGAAAATGCCCGGTTTTCAAGGGCTTTTTGACGCCGGATCGGGGTACATAAAGGAATCATACCAACTCCCTCGATTTCAGCGTTCTAACTGTCCGAAAAACAAAAATGAAAGGAATGTACTTATGAAAAGAAAATTAGTAACCGTGGACGCAGAAACTCTGCTGGTCACACCGATGAGCAAAACCATGTTTATTGTAGATGAACTGATCCCGCAGGGGGTGAATGTCCTGAGCGGAGCCGCCAAGATCGGAAAAAGCTGGCTGATGCTGTGGTTAGGGCTTCAGGTCACGAAAGGACTTCCCGTGTGGGGAATCCCGACCATGCAATGCGATGTGCTGTATCTCTGTCTGGAGGATACACAAAGGCGAATCAAAGACCGGCTGTTTGATTTGACCAATGATCCGCCCCGCAGTTTCCATTTAACGGTGACCTGCGGCTTGATCGGGAACGGACTGGAGGAAGAGCTCGTTAATTTCCTGAGTGATTTCCCGAAGACAAAGCTGGTGATCATCGACACGCTCCAAAAGGTGCGGGATTCCAAGGGCGGGGCCGGCAAAACAGGGATGTACGGCAACGATTATGACGACATTTCCTCCATCAAACGGATCGCCGACCAGTACAATATCGCCATCATCCTTGTCCACCATCTGCGCAAACTGAAAGACGGGGACGATCCGTTCAATGAGGTGTCCGGCTCTACCGGTATCACCGGGGCGGCTGACACCAATTATGTGCTCAAGCGCAAGCGAAGCAGCCGGGACGCCACGCTTCTTGCCTGCGGGCGGGATGTGGAATATCAGGAGCTGACTCTGCGGTTTCAAGACCTGAAATGGGAGCTTGTGGAGCACAAAAACACAGAGGAAATCCGCAAAGCAGAGATCCCGCAGTTCCTTTTTCGGGTGGTGGAATTCATGAAAACCCGCACCGAATGGGTAGGAACCGCCACCGATTTGATTGCAGATATGACGGAAACCGAAACCACGCCCAATGTGGTCACCAAGTACTTAGGGCAGTTTTACTATGAGGTGCTGGAGCCCGCCGGAATCGAGTACCGTACCAAGCGGACGGGACAAAGCAGGCTGATTAAATTCATACACCGTGACGGCGGTGACGCAAATGACGGGAATATCACGGTATAGCGAAATGCCCGTCACAGCCGTCATTGCCGTCACAAACAAAGGAAAGGATTGAGATTTTATGAGAAGTAAAACTCTTGGAATCAATGTGCGGGTAACGCCGGAGGAGAAAGAAAAGCTTTTGAAAAATGCCGATTACTGTTCGCTTTCTCTTTCAGAATATCTGCGGAGGCTGGGGCTGGGCAAAGATGTTGAAGCAACAGTCCGAGAAAAAGATTACCGACTTTTCCGGCAGTTAAAGCAACTGAGAACAGCCATTCCGCAGCTTGCAAAGGATGAAATTATCCGCTGTATCGATGCAATTTTGAAAGAATTACGTTAGGCAGAAATCGTCTGCACTATCGTAGCGAGCAGACCGTTTATACTCCCAAAGGTCGTAAAACGGTAAATCTTGTTAGGGCGCACCCTAATACCCCGTAAAGAAAGGAAGAACACAATGAAACAAAGAATCAAAAAACAGTTCTGGCTTTCCCCGCAGGATGCCAGAGAGTTAAAACGCAAGGCAAAGCTTTGCGGAATTACAGAGACAGCGGTGATCCGCATCCTGCTGCATGGCTACGAGCCGAAAGAAAAACCGGACGCAAGATTTTATGAGGCGATGCGACAGCTTTCCGCCATCGGCAACAATATCAACCAGCTTGCCGTGAAAGCAAACGCCCTCGGTTTTATCGATGCACCGATGCTGAAAGCGGAAGCCCTGCGCTGGCACAGGTTTCAGGCGGACATCGAAGCGGTGTTTCTCCGTCCCGGTGAAAGTAATCTGAAATGGCAATAAAGGAGGCAAACACAATGACAAAACGAAAATCTGATTTTACTTTACCAATGAATTCATTAGATGAGCTGTTTTCCTCGCAGGAGGAACGGGACGATGCCAAGCTGGAACGAGTCAAAGACATTCCGCTTACTGAGCTGCACCCGTTTAAGGATCACCCATTTAAAATCCAAAATGATGACGAGATGAAACGCCTGATCGAAAGTATCCAAAAGTTCGGGACACTCACACCGGCGCTCGCCCGTCCTTTGCCGGAGGGCGGGTACGAATTGATCTCCGGGCACAGAAGGCTGGCGGCGTGTCAGGTGCTGGGGATCGAGACAATGCCCGTAATCATTCGAGAGATGAGCGATGATGAAGCAGTCATTGCAATGGTGGACGCCAACCTGCAACGAGAACATATTTTGCCCAGTGAAAAAGCATTTGCATACAAGATGAAAAGGGACGCATTGAATCACCAAGGTATAGCTTCTCCCCAAGTTGGGGAGAAGCTACTGACAGTTGAAAAAATCGGTGCAGACAGCGGCGACAGCAAGAATCAGGTGCTACGCTATATCCGCTTGACTTACTTGATTTCCGAACTTCTGGAAATGGTAGACGAAAACAAAATCGCTTTCAATCCTGCGGTGGAAATCTCGTACTTAGACCAGTCGGAGCAACGGGTATTGTTAAACGCAATGGAGCTCAACGACTGCACACCCTCTCACGCACAAAGCATACGGCTTAAAAAGCTCTCGCAGGAGGGGGTACTGCAAGACCAGACGATCTACGACATCCTCGCCGAGCAGAAGCCTAATCAGCAGGAGCAGTACAAATTCAAGCGTGAGGATATCCGCAAATATTTCCCGAAGAGCTACACGGACAAGCAAGTCTGCGATACGGTCATTAAGCTGTTAGAGCAATGGCAGCGCAGACGGGAGCGGGACAGAGACAGCCGCTGATTCGAACCGAAAATGTGTGCGGAGCACGACCTTCGCACAATGGAAAGAACTGCACCGGCAGGGTATAATGGCCTTGTCGGTGCCGGACTGTCCGTGAATGCCAAATCAAAGAACGGAGGTAAAACAAATATGGTATCAGGACATTTACAGGTCAAAAAGGGATACTACTACGCCGTGCTGAGTTATTACGACAGCAAAAACAAGCGGCACGTCAAGTACATATCCACCGGACTTCCCGAAAAGGGAAACAAACGTAAGGCCGAAGCGGAGCTTGTGAAAATCCGCAACGCCTTTGAGCCACCCGCAGAGATCGGCGAGCTTTGCTCCAATATGCTGTTCGCAGACTATCTGCTCGGCTGGCTGGAAATTGTCAAGGTCAGGGTGAAACCCACCACCTTCGGCTCTTATGAGAGCATGGTGAAGCAGACCATCGAGCCGTATTTCCGCCCCAAGCCGATTACCTTAAAGGACTTGGAAGCACGGCACATCCAGCAGTTTTATTCCGAAAAGCTGCGGACGGTCAAGCCCAATTCCGTCATCCACTACCATGCTGTGATCCATCAGGCGCTGAAATACGCCATGAAAACTGATTTGGTAGCGCAGAACGTGGCGATGAAGGTAGATCGTCCCAAGAAAAATGATTTCCAGCCGGTCTTTCTGGATGCAGCGGAGCTCCAGCACTTATTTGAAGTGGTCAAGGGGACAAAGCTGGAACTGCCGGTGCTGGTCGCCGCCTTTTACGGTTTACGCCGTGGCGAGGTACTGGGGCTTAAATGGGACGCCATCGACTTTGAACGGGGAACGATGACCATCAAACGGACGGTGACCTCCGTCAATGTGGGCGGGAAAACGCAGATCATCGAGCAGGAATCGGCAAAAACAAAATCCAGTATGCGCACCCTGCCGCTGGTGGGAAGATTCAAGGAATACTTTGCGGAGGTCAAGGCGGCACAGGAGCTAAACAAACTGGTCTGCGGCAACTGCTACAACTACGAATACGACAGCTTCGTATTCGTAGACGAGCTGGGCGAGCGGATGAGGCCCGACTATCTGACCTCTCAATTCCCCGCATTTATCCAGCGGCACGGCATGAAGAAAATGCGCTTCCACGATCTCAGGCATAGCTGCGCCTCCCTCTTGCTCGCCAACGGCGTACCGCTCAAGCAGATTCAGGACTGGCTGGGGCACTCGGATTTTTCCACCACGGCAAACATTTACGCCCATCTGGATTACAGTTCGAAACTCTCTTCAGCGCAGGCGATGGTGTGCGGTATGCCCCTTCCCGAAGCGGGCGATTTCGGCAGCAGATGGGAGCAAAACGCAGAAAAAAGCGGGAAATAAAGCAAAAAGCTGTTCTTTCCAAAATTATGGAAAGAACAGCTCAAAACCGGGTGATTTTTGGATAGACCACGAAAAAAGAAAAATCCAGCAAACCCGCATGGTTACTGGATTTTTCGATGGCGGAGCGGGTGGGATTCGAACCCACGAGCCCGTGAGGACTACCTGATTTCGAGTCAGGCCCGTTATGACCACTTCGATACCGCTCCCTATATGCTCAACCGCTGTTTTTCCTCGCTTTTTTTCGATGAAAAAGGGCTTTGGAAAGAACTGACGGAAAGAACAGCAAACTTATTCAATTTTCGAACCGGGTAAAACCCGCATGGTTACAAGGTTTTTGGTGGACGAAACGGACAGCTTCCCGCAAGATTTCGAGTCAGCCCCGTTATGACCACTTCGATACGTCTGCATATATCCTGTAATATCTTCCGACATCACAACGATAATATTATACACCAAAAAAAGAGCTTTGTCAATCATTTTTTATCTTTTCCTATTTCGAAAGCCCTTTTGAATATGCTCAGAAGCAAAAATATCATTATTACATCAAGTGCGCCGAGCAGTATGCTTACTACAGGCATATCCTGTATACAGATTATCGCAACTAAAGTCAGTATAGCAATTATCACGATAAAAGCAAGTGATGTCAGCACACAGCAGATTATTCTTAAAGGTTTTGGCAACCTTTGGCTTGTGCTTGCCGCCATTCCTGCATCAAAAAGTATATCACACAGTATTTCTATGATAGTATCCATTTTACTTTTCTCCGGCAATTTCGGAAAGTTTGAGTGTAGCGTCAACGCTTATTTCACGGCTCTTGTAAATGCCCTTGTCGGCAAGCTCAAGCGCCTGCTTTGCGTATTTTATTGCCGCCGCTTTATCTCCGCTGTTCATGGCTTTTTCCGATAAAGCTATACAACAGCGTGCCGTTATCGCTTGTCCCTCGTCCTCAAACTCGCTTCCGTTGAGCTTTTCCGCCGCCTTTATGCAGGCAGAATAATCGCTTTCCTTGTACAGCCGCTTTACCGTTATAAGCTGTTGTGCGTTTCTGTCGGGATCTTCCTCGCCCTGCACCTCGTCGGATATAAGACTTCCTGCAGGCAGATCAAGCCGCCCTGCCAGATATTCAAGCGTTTTCACGGACGGGCAGGCATTTCCGCTTTCGATACGGCTGAGCATATTTCTTGTAATGAACGTTCCGACAAGCTCGGATTGAGTCATCTTCTTGGCAAGTCGTGCTTCTTTAATTCTTTTTCCCAGTTCTTCAGAATTCATATTTTCACTCCTTCCGCATTGATAAAGTATTGATCGTTCAGACGGTTACGGATAATTACCTTTAAACAGTCTCTGTAAATTTAATTTACCTTTTATATTGATAGTTTAGCAGATAGCTGTAAAAAAATCAAGTGCATTTGCCGAAATTTTTTGAACTCAGGCGCAAATAATGTCGCTTTTCTGTGTATTGCACAAAAAACATAGGCTTATATTGTGCAAACTGCTTATTTTTTACAATTGCAAAGTTTGATATTGACATTTCGTTCAAATGTGCTATAATTAAGGTAAATTAAATTTACATAGCAAGATCTGCTATAGGCAGAAAGGATATTGAAATTGAAATTTTCATATAGATTAAAGAAAACGTTATTAAGGGCGGCGGCTCTTTTCTGTGCGGTTTCGACAGCGGTTGCGATGACCGCCTGTTCTGATAAGGGAGAAACCTCCGCAGTACAGCTTTCTCCGAAGGAAACCGTTGAAAAGATATTCACGCTTGCAAAAAGCAAGGATTATGACAGTCTTGCAGAGTATTGCCGTACCTTCTCCAAAATGAGTATGGAGCTTTATTTTACCGATACAGGCACAGATTATGACGCAAAATGGCTCTCACGATATTCCGCTGCCTTAGCGTCAATATTTGATAATTATGTTACCTATAATAATCTGACCGAAAAGGCTGACAAGGAAACCAGAACAGGCAGTGTCACAGGTACCTTTACCGCTCTTGATATGGAGAAGTTTAACGAAAAGACCGATTCAAAGATAAATTCGGAATTCAAGAATGACTACAATGCACAGATGGATTATATAGACAGCGTTATCGGCGACAAGGAGTTCAAATCGAAAGAATTCGAGTATACTATCGAGTTCAAATATGTAAATGAGCAATGGACGCTGACCGACAAGAATTTTCTTATACTTCTCACGTTGGGCTATTACAACAAGTGACAGACCCTACATTCACGGATGGCCCGTGAAAAATGTTCTGGCGCAGTATTATATGAAAAGAAAGGGTGGAAGATATGTTTGAATGGTGGAATTCGCTCGGTATTACAATGCAGGTCTTTTACTGCATAGCCATACCCGCAACGCTTATTATAGTGATACAGACTATCCTGCTTATGATAGGTATAGGTCACGGAGGAGAAGGCGTTGAGTTCAGCGACACGAGCGGAATAGACGGTCTTGGAGATGTTCCCGATATGCCTGCCGATGTTCCTGCGGACATACCGACGGATATGACAGCTCACGCAATAGAAGGGTGCGACCATATGACGACCGGCGATGGCTCGAATCCGGCGGACTTCGGCACAATGCAGCTTTTCACATTGCAGGGAATTATGACATTCCTGTGCGTATTCGGCTGGACGGGTATTATATGTACCTCGCTCGGACTTCACGTTGCGATAGCTATAATAATTGCGCTTGTGCTGGGATTCCTTGCAATGCTCGGAGTTGCAAAGGTACTTCAGCTTACAAGAAAGCTCACTCAGGACGGAAGCCTTGATGTGCGCAGACTGCTCGGTGAAAAGGGCAGGGTATATATCCCGATTCCCGCAAACGAAAGCGGAGAGGGAAAGGTGACAATAGCGGCGGGAGAGCGTTTCATAGAGCTTTCGGCTGTCACCGATGAACAGGAAGCAATCCCCACGGGAACGCAGGTGCGGATAATAGACGTGCGTGGCGATGTCGTGGCGGTTGAAAAGGATAAATAAGCAATAAAGCAATTTCTAAGTTACAGGAGGAAATATTCATGCAGCCCGAAATTTTAATTGCAATATGCGTTGCGGTAGTCATCGTATTCGCATTATTGATGGGTATCTTATCAAGATACCGTAAGTGTCCCTCGGATAAGATACTTGTTATCTACGGTAAAGTCGGAAGCGACAAGAACGGTCAGGCAAGAAGTGCAAAGTGCGTACACGGCGGTGCGGCATTCATTATGCCCATCATCCAGTCATATCAGTTTATGGACTTAACGCCCATATCTATCAATGTAGACTTGAAGAACGCACTTTCAAAGCAGAATATCCGTGTTGATGTACCCTCAAGATTCACAGTAGGTATTTCGACAGAGCCGGGTATAATGCAGAATGCCGCTGAGCGTCTGCTCGGTCTGAGAATGAACGAGATACAGGAGCTTGCAAAGGATATCATATTCGGTCAGTTACGTCTTGTAGTTGCTACTATGGAGATCGAGGAGATAAACAACGACCGTGACAAGTTCCTTGTTGCCGTATCAAACAACGTTGAGATTGAGCTTAAGAAGATAGGCTTACGTCTTATCAACGTTAACGTAACAGATATTAACGATGAGTCGGGATATATCGAAGCGCTCGGTAAGGAAGCTGCCGCAAAGGCTATCAACGATGCGAAGAAATCCGTTGCCGAAAAGGATCGTGACGGTGAGATCGGTCAGGCTAACGCACAGCGTGACCAGCGTATACAGGTCGCTGCCGCAAACGCTCTTGCTATCAAGGGTGAGAACGAATCCAAGATCGAGGTTGCTCAGTCTGAGGCTTTAAGACGTGAAAAGGAAGCAGAATCAATGCGTCTTGCTACAGCCGCAGAAGCTGTTCAGGCAGCTAAGGCAAAGGAAGAAGCCTACATAGCACAGCAGCAGGCAGAACAGACCCGTGCCGCCCTCGAAACCGCAACTCAGCAGGCAGACGTTATCGTTAAGGCTAAGATTGCCAAGGAGCAGGCTGAGATTGAGGCAGAGGCAAAGGCAGAGGTTGCACGCCGTACCGCAAAGGGTGAGGCTGACGCTCTGTTTGCAAAAATGGAAGCACAGGCACGAGGCGCTCAGGAGATACTCGTAAAGCAGGCTGACGGTATGAGAGAGCTTGTAAATGCCGCAGGCGGAAACGCAGACAGCGCAATCAAGCTGATTCTTGCAAACAACATGGAAGAGCTGATGAAGATACAGGTAGAAGCTATCAAGAACATCAAGATAGACAAGGTAACCGTTTGGGACGGCGGCTCAAAGGGCGAAAACGGCAAGACCGCCACAGCCGACTTTATCAGCGGTATAATGAAAGCTGTTCCGCCTATGGGTGAAATGTTCAACCAGGCAGGTATGGAGCTTCCCAAGTTCTTAGGCGAAAAAATCGACGACCCCAAAACCCTCGACAGCTAAGTGGGCGGCTGTGAGCCGCTTCAAATTCCGACCTTTTTAAAGGTTGGTGCGTTATTGAGATTAGCGAACGGTCGGGAATAGACAAAGCAGCAATCAATATAAAGCGGACGGCAATGTGCAGCTTCAAGTTCCGCCTTTAATACGGTTGCAGTACAGCTTAGGATAGCGAAACGGCGGAGTTACACAAAGCAATAATCAATATAAAGCGGTCACGGTGATATGCTGTGACCGCTTTTATATATTATTATCACACACCCCTTCTCCCCGCATAACCTCCCAAAACCGCACTATCCCTTGCTTTGCACTATCACACTTGCCTCCCTTGTCAAAGGGAGGTGGATTGACGGCAAGGCACAAGTCTTGATATTATTGCTTTCTGCTTGCGATATGCCAACCATTTTTATGTTGCAAACTTTTTGCCGTCAAGACGGAGGGATTGCCTCACCTCCGCCCTTTGCCCCACACCAACCCTTCCAAAACCGCACTATCCCTTGCTTTACACCATCACCCTTGCCTTTAAATGAACGCTTTGTTGGCTTTGCGTCCATGCAAAGCCTTTGGGCGTTCAACTTCGGGCATCCATGCCCGCCCTCGAAAAAGGGGAGGTGGCACGGCTGATAAAATTTTATGGCTTGCTGTACAGTATTCAGATAGTCCTGCCTTTACGATTCTGAAACTATTCCGAGCCGTGACGGTGGGGATTGCTCCCCATCCGCACCATCATTGAGATTTTCTGCACTATCCCACGAAAACCGCCAACACCCTTTCCTTAAAATGAACGCTCTGTTTGTTTTGCTTCCCTGCGATTGTGGTCGTAAAGCCAACAAAGCATTCTTGTAGGGATAGAGAACCGGCATTTTTGAAAAAAACAGACTTTTTCTACAAACTAAAGCGGTCACGGCGGCAAGCTGTGACCGCTTTTGCATAATATGAAAGGCTTACTATGGAACGCAGTCATATAGACGTGAGATTTGCTTATGAATATGGCGATAAATCGCTTCCGAAAATAAAAGAGCTTGTTTGCGAAAAACCGGACAGCCAAAAGAAAATAATACCGGAATATCTGAGAGAGCATTGTGTAATCTGCTGTCCCGGTACAGAGTGTGTATTCAAAGAAACGGTCTTATTGAATACAGAGATTTGTTCCAAAGCAATGATGACATTCTGTTTCGGATAAATAAAGAAACGGCAGGTCATATTATTAACCCGGCGGCTTCTGAATTGTTTTGCTATGATTCCGATAATCACGGTAAAGCACTTATTGACGGATACCACTGGAAACTGACTTTTATGCAAAACGAAAGAATCATTGATATAATCGAGGGAACAAACGGAGAGGATAACCGGAGATATAATCAAATAAAGTCGGTAATAGAATTTGCGGAACGGTTTATTCCATATGACTTAGGTTCAGCTTATATGTGTATAAATTAAAAGCACTTTAGACTTCATAATATATCAACAAAGTTCGGTAAGCATCCGGCAATTACTCTCACTATAGTTGAATTCTTCTCAACAAACGAGCTATAGACAAATCTGCTGAAATCGAATATTATTATAGCAGGAGCTCCAAATGAACAGTACGGAGGAAAACACTATGCTAAATCTAGGGCTTAAACTTGGCGAAAACCTAAAGAAATTCCGATTACAGCGTGAGCTTACACAGGAACAGCTTGCTGATGTTCTAGGTGTGTCGGCACAGGCAGTGAGCCGCTGGGAGAACGGAACGACTTATCCCGATATAACGCTATTGCCGACTATTGCGAGCTACTTTGAAATTACTCTTGACGAGCTTATGGGAATGGAGAATTGGAGGAGCGAGGAACAGCTAAAAGAATTGCTCAGACAGCTTGAAGAGAATGGCTCAAAGGGCTTGATCTATGAGAATATTCTGCTACTGCGTGATGCGGTAAAAACCTATCCTACAAATTATGAGCTTCAATTCAGGCTTGTCAATCAACTGGCATTCTGTGAATACAAAGACGGTCGGGGATTGTCCGAAGAAGAAAAAATCAGCTTCAATCGTGAGGCTGCCGAAATAGGAAATCGTATTTTATCGCATTGCACAGACGGTGCGATTATTAACCAAACAACTCAGCAGCTTTGCTATATCTATTCAAGTCTCGGAGAAAAGGAAAAGGCGATTGAATACGCTAAGAAGCTTCCCAATATAGGATGTACCGATACAGTAGTTCTCGGGGATTTATATGAGGGAGAACAGCAGAAAACACATCTGAAACGTGCAATAAAGTGGTATACAAGTATATTTTGGTGTGCGTTAATAAATCTGGCTGACCTCGGATACAGGAATGAAACTATGTCCGATGCGGAAAGAATAGAAATAATGAAAAAGGCGCTTGCGATTCTTGAACTTGTATTTGATGACGGCGATTATCTTAATTACAGCGGTACAGTGTCAATTACGCATAGGTATATTGCTGATCTGGCTATGTCTGAGGGCGATTATGAGCTCGCGTTATCAAGTCTTGAAAAAGCGGCTCAATTTGCTGTAATGTCAGATACGCTACCCGAAAATGCACGGCACACATCTCTGCTTGTAAATAATCTCGAATATGGTCCGTTCAATACTATCAAGAATTACGATTTCACGGACTGCAAGGAATTGTACGATAAAATGCAGGCGGACAGATATAACGCTATCCGTGATGACAAGCGATTTATTGCCGTTCTTGAGAAAATCGGCAGATATTGTTGACAGTCCGAACAAAGAAGTAAAATATAACGGGTATCGGTAAAATGCCGATACCCGTTTTCTATGCTTATTGCCTGTCGAGCCTCACATCATACCGCCTGAGCCAATATTCTATCTGCAAGAGATATGCGAAAATCTGCGGCGAGGTCATAAGCTGACCGTACCAGTTGCCCTCAAACAGTGTCGGATCGTCGCACCGAATATAGCCCTTCTCACAACCATTGTAAAAGGACAATAATCCCTCGGCCCGCACCAACCCTCCCAAAACCGCACTATCCCTTGCTTTGCACCATCACACTTGCCTCCCTTGTCAAAGGGAGGTGGATTTACGGCAAGGCACAAGCCTTGATATTATTGCTTTCTGCTTGCAATATGCCAACCGTTTTTATGTTGCAAACTTTTTTGCCGTCAAGACGGAGGGATTGCTTTACACCCACCAACCTCTCCATTCCCACAACCCTCTCAAAAAGCACATCAACCGCCTCGCCTCGCACTATCACCCTTGCCTTTAAATGAACGCTCTGTTTGTTTTGCTTCCCTGCAATTGTGGTCGCAAAGCCAACAAAGCATTCTTATAGTGATATGGAATCCACTCTATTTTATAAAAAACATACTTCTAACTCACTACCCCTATCCCTCTGTCCCCTTTCCCCAGGAAAGGGGGATTTTACTGGGGCTACCGCCCCTAGACCCTGTCAGGGGCTACGCCCCTGCGACCCCATTTTCAAAAATTATATAGGTTTATCGACAGTCTGAAACGGTCATCGGTAAAATGCCGATACCCGTTTTCTATGCCTATTGCCTGTCAATTCTCACATCATACCGCCTGAGCCAATATTCTATCTGCAAGAGGTAAGCGAAAATCTGCGGTGAGGTCATAAGCTGACCGTACCAGTTGCCCTCAAACAGTGTCGGATCGTCGCACAGCCGTAACAGCTTTTCACGGCTGACAATCTCGGTAAGGCGGCAATCCTTGTCGGCAAGCACCGCCCTCATCCTGCGGATAACCTCGGCAAGATAGGTTGGATTGTGGGTCTTTGGATACGGCGATTTCTTGCGCCAAAGCACATCGTCGGGCAGTATGCCTTTCATCGCACGGCGGACGATGCCTTTCTCCCTGCCGCCTGCCGCCTTTATCTCCCACGGAATATTGAAAGCGTAACGGGCAATCCTATGGTCGCAGAACGGCACTCTTACCTCAAGCCCGTGAGCCATGCTCATTCTGTCTTTGCGGTCAAGCAGGCATTGCATAAACCAATAGAAGTTCAGCATGAACATCTCACGCATACGTCTGTCCTTGCGGCTGTCGGTGTCGAGATATTCGGTGTTCTTAAGCGTTTCGTTACAGCAGAAGTTGACATAATCATTCGGGTCGATGTCACCCAGTATCCCCTCGCAGAGCAGATCCGCACGGGATGCGGTCGAGCAAGCCCACGGGAAGCCCGGTTTGTAGAGAATTTCCTCGTTGTGATACCATGGATAGCCGCCGAAGATTTCATCTGCGCACTCGCCGCTGAGAGCAACGGTGAAATTACCCTTGATAGCCTTGCAGAACAGGTACAGAGAGCTGTCCACGTCTGCCATTCCCGGCAGGTCACGGGCATAGGTTGACAGCTCCAGAGCGTCGGTCAGAGCGGGTGTATCGACCTCGACATTGATGTGCTTAGAGCCGATGAACGCTGACATTTTCCGTATCCACGGTGCGTCCATATCGGGCTGGAATTTACTGCTGTGGAAGTTCTTGTCGTTGTCCTTGTAGTCGATTGAATAGGTGGTGAGCTGTCTGCCGTTTTGTTCAAATTCTTTGGCGGCAACGGCGCTTATGATACTGCTGTCAAGACCGCCCGAAAGCATTGTACAAAGCGGAACATCGCTGACAAGCTGGCGCTTTATGGCATCGGTCAGGAGGTAGGCTATGTGCTGTTCGGTTTCCTCGGCGGTTTCCTTATGGGGAAGGGCGTGGAGCGACCAGTAGGTGCGCTTTCTGAGGCCGCATCGGCAGTACATGGCACACTCGGCGGGGCGAAGCTCCCTGATCCCTTTGAAGATGCCGCTTCCCGGCTTTTTTGCAGGACCTAAGAGCATTATCTGAGCGATGCCGTCACGGTCGATTACCGGCTCTATCATAGGGTGGGCGAGGAGCGTTTTTATCTCGGACGCAAAGATAAGGCCGCCTGCGTATTCGTAGTAAAACAGCGGCTTCACGCCGATTCTGTCACGGGCAAGAAAGAGCTGTTTTTCCTTTTCCTGCCACACGGCAAAGGCGTATATTCCGTTGAGCTTGTCGAGGCACGCCTCGCCCCAGGTGATGTATGCCCAGAGCAGTACCTCCGTGTCGCCTGAGGAGGTGAACGAAATGCCCGTAGATTCAAGCTCAGAGCGGATTTCGGCGGTGTTGTAAAGCTCGCCGTTATAGACGATAGTGTAGCTGTCGAGGGCGGTTTTACGGGTCATCGGCTGGGCGCTTCGGGCGGGGTCTATGACGCTAAGGCGGCGGTGGGCGAGAGCGCAGTTATCATCGGTGTAAAAGCCGCCGCTGTCGGGGCCTCTCGGAACCATTGTCTGAGCCATTCTACGCATTATTGCGGCGCTGTCGCACAGCCTGCGGCAATCTATCCAACCTGCTATTCCACACATTAAAAATCACCTCATTATGTAAATTTATGGTATATTATGGTTGATACAAGAGTAGTATATGCTTTGAAAATAATTTCCGTGAATGGAAATATCAAGGTGATGATTCGATTGCGATAAAAAACTGCGTTTTTCCGCATTACCAAGGGGTTTTGGCAGAACAGACAGAATATGCGTAGGTTGATGAATTGTGATGAATTTGAGAATTGAGGGGAAGGTGGGGGAAATGCTGTTGCGTTTTAACATATATTTTTCTAAATATAATGATATTAATATATTTATTGTTTTCAGCACAATTTGCTGTTTTGCGTGTTAATTTTGTCGGAGCGGACTGCAATTTTGAGCAGTCCGCTTTTGTATGTTGAAATAAAATTTAATGAATCGTAAAACCTGATATTAGTTCACAGCTTTCCCAGTCAACACCTTCATGCATTCCGTCAACAACAAAAATGTCACCACCGCATTTATGACATCCGTCATTCAGCTATTCAGCATGTCACCATCCTTTGATGCTGTACAATCATAGTCAACGTATATTCTTGTAATTTAAGGTTTCTTGCAGAACAGATATAACACTTCTCTGAATTTTGGTAAGCTAATCATTAACATCTCCGATATTCAGGAGTGCTGATATAGTGTCAGCACTCCCATATCTATCTGTTAATAAGGGAACTCAGGTTCAATCTTGAAATCAATATTTGCTGTTTCGAGCTTTTCCTTTATCTCCATAATGTCGATAGCTTTACCACTGAAAATCTCAGCAGGAGCTTTTTCAATCATCTTTTTGGCTTCAATATAGTTGCAACCGGCAATCTCTGAAACCAATTTCAACATATTAGTATTCGCCTTAAACGGAGATGAAAGCAGAATATGATACACGGTTAAATCCGTTTCATACGGTTCAAAGCAAGTTGAAGCAACAGCCTCACCGCAATTATCACATATCCAACTAATGGAATGACCGACCTGCTTAAATCTCATCTCTGCTCCGCAGTTTTCGCAAATCATATTTTCTTCCTCCTTTTGGGATAAAATGTTCTGAATGTACCGGGCGCACTACGATCTTGGACAAGTCTCCCATTTACAGTCTTACCTGCTGTAACATAATATGTTCCTCTTGGTGTTGCCCATAGGATATCAGTAGGTGCTTGTACAGGAACATTCAATTTGTTGGCTAAGTTCTGGGCAAAGCCGGTATCAAGTTTACCGGTGCTACATGATAACAAACGTATTGCTTGTCCTTTATACTGCTTATCCTGCTTAAATAATCTTGCAGCAATTCTATGGTCAATAGTAATCGTTTGACCATTATGCTGAATTTCGATACTTATAGGATTCCCGTGAGCTATAATATCATAGAAGCCGTTTGCGTCAGCATCTTTTCGCCTTTTAATATATCTGCTGAAATCATCAGTGGGCTTCATGTAATCGGTACTACCAAAGGCGACACGGCTCCCCTTAGTACCGTTGAACATACCGCTATAACCCTTACTCATTTCTTAACCCTCCCTGCAAACGCCTTGTTTGTCTTGCTGGGATAGGCAAGAATCGTTATGCCCTGTTCTTCAAGCTCTTTGAAGCACTTGTAATTAGCCGAGCCGTACACGATAATCGTATGAGGATGAAGCCGTCTTACTAACTCTTTCAGCCCTTCCTCAAAGCGTTCACGATCTTCGAGCTTACGGGGACTTCCGCCGACCGTACCGATTGCAACAACGCTGTTTTCAGGGATTCCGTCAAAACGATACCAAATCACTATCCTTTCTGAAAAATTCAGCCAAAAGAACCATTATCCAAGTGGTAACATTTCTCCTGCTATCTATTATACCTTTTGGGACAACATCAAGTCAAGCCGGCAATTACATTTTTGCATTACGCACAATTCCTATTCAAAATGAATTGTGCGCATATACAAATCAGCTGTAAAGCCTACAAGTTGCACCGGGAAAACGTACATTGCAAGGGCGGTGACACCGCCCCGTGTTATGCTTATTTTGTCACGATATTAAGCAGGGACTGATAGCAGTCCACAACATCATAAACAACATTATAATTGCTGACAGCCGTAAAATGCTCTCTCGCACAGTGTGTCTTACCTTTTTCAATATCACGAAGCTGCATCGTAGACATCGAGCCTTTGGTTTCAGGTATGATAAAAAGTGCTTTATTATGCAGTTTGGGAGGCTTTAAAAGGCGGCTTTTGATAATTTCAAAAATTTTTTCGAAAACCCCTTGATTTTTGTAAATTTATATGTTAGAATAAGCAACGGGTAAACGATTACACGAACGGCGATAAAACGTTGCGGATTGTGATAAGTTATGATAAGCTGTGATAAATCAAGGCAGGCTGAAATGGGTCGTTAAAAGCTGTGATGAATCAAGGCAGGCTGCGACAGGTTGCGATGAGCTGAGAAGGCTGTGACAGTTGTAAAAAAACATAGCAAGTTACAAATTATGCAATAACAGTTTGTGAGGCGTGCGGTGTGCAAAGCGCCGTGAGCGGAGGGTCGTTTAGCGAGAAGCAGCGGGGGAATACCCGTATGGAAAGTAAATTTTGGCGGAAGCGTGACCGCCGTTTTGAAAGGAAAGGTATAATCTATGAAGTATTCAGACGGTTTCTGGATGAACAAGTCGGGCTACGACGTAAACTATGCAACTCAGATCTATGAGGTAAAGGCTACAGACAACTCGATAACCGTATATGCCACTAACCAGTGGATCGGTAACAGAGGAATGACGCTTGGCGGTCCTGTTCTTGAGATCACCTTTACATCTACGCTTGCCGATTCAATCAAGGTTACGATTGAGCATTACAAGGGTGCTGTAAAGAAGGGTCCGGACTTCACATTATATGAGGACACAAACTTCAAGCCTGTTATAAACGAGAAGGACGAGTACTGGGAGCTTGTTTCGAACAAGACTTCGGTAAGAATCGGCAAGGCAGGCGGAGCATGGGATATAAAATACTTCTATGACGGAAAGCTGCTCACAAAGGAAGGCTGGAGAACAACTTCTTATATCGAAGAACAGCCCTGGCTCACAGACTACCGTATGGAAGGCACAAAGGCGGAGCGTTTCTACGCACACGCATCTACAGACGAGCCTGCAAGAATAAGAGAGATGCTCAACATCTCCGTAGGCGAGAACATCTACGGCTTCGGCGAGAAGTTCTCTACATTCGTAAAGAACGGTCAGACGGTAGAAGTATGGAACAACGACGGCGGTACCTGCTCTGAGCAGACATACAAGTCAATCCCCTTCTATGTATCATCAAGAAACTACGGTGTATTTGTAAATCACCCTGAGAACGTTACGTTTGAAGTAGCAAGCGAAACAGTTTCAAAGGTTGCTTTCTCCGTTCAGGGCGAGAGAATGGAATACTTCGTAATGGGCGGTAAGACAATCGCAGACGTACTCGGCGTTTACACAACGCTGACAGGTAAGCCTGCACTTCCTCCTGCATATACATTCGGTCTGTGGCTGACAACATCATTCACTACAAACTATGACGAGGAAACAGTTTCGTTCTTCATAGACGAAATGGCAAGACGTGATATTCCTCTGGAGGTATTCCACTTCGACTGCTTCTGGATGAAGGAATTCAACTGGTGCGACTTCACCTGGGATAAGAGAATGTTCCCCGATCCTAAGGCTATGCTCGCACGTCTTAAGGAAAAGAAAATTGAAATCTGCGTATGGATAAACCCCTATATCGCTCAGCAGTCATCCTTATTTGACGAGGGCGTAAAGAACGGCTACTTCATCAAGAAGACGGACGGCGGCGTATTCCAGTGCGATATGTGGCAGCCCGGTATGGCTATCGTTGACTTTACGAATCCTGAGGCTTGCAAGTGGTACAAGGCAAAGCTGAGAACACTGTGCGAGATGGGTGTTGACGCATTCAAGACGGACTTCGGTGAGAGAATACCCACAGCCGATGTTGTATACAGCGACGGCTCCGATCCTTACAGAATGCACAACTACTACACATATCTCTACAACAAGTGCGTATTTGAGGTGCTTGAGGAATTCTACGGCAAGGACAAGGCTTGTCTGTTCGCACGTTCTGCTACGGTCGGCGGTCAGCAGTTCCCTGTACACTGGGGCGGCGACTGCTTCAGCCAGTACGAATCAATGGCTGAAACACTCCGTGGAGGACTTTCACTCTGCTTATCAGGCTTCGGCTACTTCAGCCACGATATTTCGGGCTTTGAGGCTACAGGCTCACCCGACTTATACAAGAGATGGTCTGCATTCGGCCTTATGTCTTCACACTCAAGACTTCACGGCAACAGCTCATACAGAGTACCGTGGAACTTTGACGAAGAAGCGTGCGATGTTCTGCGCCACTTCACAAAGCTCAAGGGTCGCCTGATGCCGTATCTGTTCGCTAACGCAGTAAAGGCTCACGAAAAGGGCGTTCCTATGATGAGAGCTATGGTTATGGAATACAGCGACGATCCTGCCTGCTTACCTCTTGACAGACAGTATATGTTCGGTGATAACCTGCTTATCGCTCCCGTATTCAACGAGGAGGGTACCGCTCAGTTCTATCTGCCTCGCGGCAAGTGGACCGATATTCAGACAGGAGAAGTTCTTGAGGGCGGTAACTGGTACGACAAGAAGTACGACTACTTCTCAATGGGTATGTATGCTAAGCCCAACAGCATAATCGCTTACGGTAACTTTGAGCGTAACTTTGCATATGACTATGTAGAGGGTGCTAAGCTCGTTATCTATCAGCTTGAGGACGGCAAGAACACTCAGTGCAAGATCTACGATAAGGACGCTAAGCTTGAGCTTACTGTTATGGCTGAGAGAAACGGCGATACAATCACTGTTACACATACAGCTACAGACAAGCACTTCACAGTTGAAAGCGCAGAGGGTCTTAATGTAGTTATAAGCAAGTAATTATAACGGAATATAAAGGAACGGTCGGCAGATGCCGGCCGTTTTGCTTTTCTTGACAGGAAGAAATGATTAAATATTTTGGCTGACGACAAAATACTGCGTGCCGCCGTGTCGGTTTACACCGACTTGATTTTATGGTATAATTATAGTAACAACTTAAACGGAGGTGGAATCATGACAGATACAGAAATCAGCAGATATATGGCACTGCTCTTAAGGCATAAGCCCGAAATTGCAGGACTTGTACTTGACAAACAGGGCTGGGCGGACGTTGATATGCTTCTGAAATGTATAAGCGAAAATATGGAGCCGGTGAGCTTTGAGCGGTTGTGCGAAATCGTGAAAAACGACAGCAAGCAGAGATATTCGTTCAACGAGGATAAAAGCCGCATCAGAGCGAATCAGGGTCATTCGGTAAATGTTGACGTAGGGCTGAAGGGTGCTGTGCCGCCGGAATATCTTTATCACGGCACTGCGACTAGATTTGTCGAATCTATCGACAGAGGCGGGATTATCCGCAAAACAAGGCTTTACGTTCATCTGTCAAGAGATACCGAAACCGCAACGCAGGTTGGTATGCGACACGGCAAGCCGTTTATATACCGTGTAAAGAGCGGAGAGATGGCAAGGGACGGATATGTGTTTTATCTGTCTGAAAACGGCGTATGGTTGACGGAAAACGTGCCTGTGAAGTACCTTGAAAAAACGTGGCAGGATGACGCTTGACTTTTTTGAAAACCGGTGATACAATATTAAGGCAATACCGCACAAAGACCATATTTTGTATTTTGTGTACATCTTGCTTGCATATTTTCCGTCATCTTGCACAATTCGTCCTTGCAAGGCGTCAGCCTTGCTGTGTCCTCATTGTACAATCTGACGAAAAATCTGACTTCACAATATGCACACAATCTTTGTGCGGTATTGCCTTAAAAGACTGAATAGGGGAGCTTTTTGCTGAGAGGAAGTTCGACTTCGACCCGTGACCTGATGCGGATAATGCCGCCGTAGGAATTTCACGATATTTCTATAGCTTGTATTATCCCCGACTGTATTCAGCCGGGGAATTTTTACGTTAAAGCAGGTAGTCGGTTAAATTTATTTAACGGAGGTTTTTCAAATGAAAAACGAAAAGGTACTTACACTTGTTGAGGGAGCGGTGATGGTTGCGCTTGCGACCGTGCTTAGCTTTGTCAAGATCGTTCATCTGCCGTGGGGCGGATCGATCACTTTGCTGTCGATGCTACCGATAATTGTCTTCAGCATCAAAAGAGGTGTGGCAAGCGGTCTTGCGGCATCGTTTGTGTTTGCTCTGATACAGTTCATTCAGGGCTGTGCGGACGGGTTATTCGGCTGGGGGCTTACTCCTGTGGCGCTTGTGGCGTGCATATTCATCGACTATATTTTTGCATTTACGGTGCTGGGGCTTGCGGGAATTTTCAGAAAATACGGAATGCCCGGAGTGATTGGCGGAAGCGCTATGGCTATGGGTCTTCGCCTTGTGTGCCATTATATAAGCGGAGTGCTGATATTCGGCTCATTCGGAGAGCTGTGGAACGGCTTTACCGTAAACGAGCCTTGCCTTTACAGTCTGCTTTATAACGGGGCGTATATGCTGCCGGAGATAGTGTTTACTGTTATCGGAGCGGTTGTATTGATGAGTGTTCCGCAGACGAAAAGGCTGATTTTCAAAAACGTATAAGAGGATGAAAAACCACCGTTGCGTGTATGCAACGGTGGTTTTCAGACTGTCGATAAACCTATATAATTTTTGAAAATGGG
>UMGV01016548.1_pt1 | contig 22842 bp, 20 predicted proteins | sample 1965361 | NCBI WGS metagenome assembly UMGV01 (sample SAMEA4836081, study PRJEB28245) | human gut metagenome | biome: gut microbiome; material: fecal sample | place: Denmark | collected 2008
CTATCCTAATTATGCATTTCTAATTATAATTCACATTTTTTGTTTTTTATCTAATTAAATCACTAAATTTTTCCTTATAGAAAACAGAAGTTCTTCCACCATAAGAGTTTGTAACAAACGCTTTAACAATAATATACTCTGGTTCTAACTTTTCAGCTACACTATTAACTGAAGTTAAACCTGCTTTTTCAGCATAATATACATTATAAAAACCAACTAATGGATATACATTTCCTTTTTTATCAACTACCCATGATTGATAATCCATATGGTATAACTTTGCAGTAATTTTTACATTTGCAGTTGTAGTCACAACATAAAGGTCACTATCACTTGATTTTGAAACTGAAATAGAGAAATTTAATACATCTTGGTAAATCTTCTTAGTGTTTTCAGCTTGATTTTTTTCTTTTTTGCTTAAAGTCATCATTTCTTCTGCAAATCTATATGTTCTATTTTCTGTATTTCCTTCACTATCAATTGTCTCATAAGCAATATTGCCAAAAAGTTTTTGATATGTTCCACCCTTAACAACTTTATCGCTTACTAAAGTGTGAACAATTGGTAATTTTGAATATGTTGATCTGCTTCCTGAATAGAAATAGTCCATAGTATCATTTTTAGTAAGACCACTAATTTCATAATTAACCATAAGGTTTTCATCTTTTTCTTCACTACCATTAACTGAAGAATTATCGTTTAAGTAAGCTGTAACTGTTTGTTTTTCTTCTACAGCACCGTTTTTATCAACTGTCAACTTTGTTGAAAGCTTCAAATATACAGAAACTTTTTGACTGCTTGTGTGTGTGTAGTTAGGTACAGATGTATAATCGTATTTAGGGAAGCATACAGCAGCAACGCTTATTGCCACAACTAAATATATCATTAATATTACAACTATTGTTCCTTTATTTAAAAAATTAGGAAAGTTGAAAATATTTTTCTTTTCTTTAATTAAATTAACATTACTTTTTTTCTCTTTAACTAAATTAACACTATTTTTTTTCCTTTTTAAATTAACATTCTTTTTTTTACTCATATTATCACAATGGATTTAGATCCAATTCCTCCATAATTTTGTTTACTTATATTATTTTATCATATTTTTTGTTTTTTGCAATGTTTTTTTATTTATACACGTTTCTTTGTGAAAAACTTATCATTTTTTGTGATATTCTCTTTCTATATTATATAGGGCATTGTTTTCCACAAATTTTGTGGATATGTGTATAAGTTATCCCTTTTTTTTATCAACAAATTATCCGTTTTTTTTCAACAGGTGGAAAAGTGGATATTTTTTTTCATTTTCCTATTTATTATTTGTTGGTTTTGTGGTATTATTATATTATGTGAATTGAGGTGTGACTATATGAGTGAAAGCTTAGAATTGTGGGCGAAATGTTTAGACCAACTAAAAACAGACATAAATGATGAAGATAATTTCAATGAACTTTTTGCTGATGCTGAATTCTATAAAGAAGAGAATAATTACATCTATATAATGATTCCTAAAGCTTTTTATAAGATGCGTGTTGAAAAATTATACACTGACACATTGAATTCTTATCTAAAATCATTTTCTAGCGATTTAAAAAAGTTTAAATTCATTACAAAAGAAGAAAAAGAGAGAGATGAAAAGGAAAAAGAGACTAATCCTTTCACAACACCTACAACTTCATCAACAATGACAAGAAATCTTTCTCCAATATACACTTTCAAAAATTTTGAAATCGGCGAAAGTAACAGGTTTGCCTTTCTTTCAGCAATAAAAGTGGCAGAAACCCCTGCAATTTATAACCCTTTATACATATTTGGGGATGTTGGAGTTGGAAAAACCCATCTAATGACAGCAATTGGTCATTATATACTAGATAATAACATTAATACTAATGTAGTTTTTGTTACTAGTCAAAAATTTGCTGAAGAATACTTTTTAGTAACAAAAGTTAATAAAAACCCTACTAGTATTGAATCTTTTTATAATAAATATCATAATGCTGATGTTTTATTAGTAGATGATATTCAGTTTCTAGAGAACAGATTGTCTACTCAAGAGGAATTTTTCAAGTTGTTTGAACATCTTGCTAGTCAAAACAAGCAAATTGTTATCACTTCAGACAAACCTGCTAATGAATTAAAAAACACTATGGATAGATTAAAATCCAGATTTAATTGGGGCCTTTGTGTTGATATTAAGGTTCCAGACAAAAATCTAAGGATTAATATATTAAAAAGCAAATTAAAAGCGTTAGTTAAAGACCCAAATGATGTTCCAATAGAAGTTTTAGAACTTTTAGCTGATTGTTTTCCTAACAATGTGCGTGATCTAGAGGGTGCTTTAAGAAGTTATATCACATATTGTATCTGTATGAACGAACCATTTACTAAAGAAAACATCTATTTGGCGCTAGAAAGACTTCTTCCAAAAGATTTAAATTCGGTTCCTTCACAAAAAAACATGGATATAATCCAGAAAACTAATGAAATTGTATGTAAGTATTATCAAATTAGTGAAAAAGACTTGATTTCTTCTTCTAGAAAACAACAAATTGCCTATGCTAGACAAATAGCTATGTATATTTTAAGGAAGAAATTCAACCTTTCACTTAAAACCATTGGTGAAGCTTATGGTAACAAAGATCATGCAACAGTAGCCCATGGTGTGGATAAAATAGAAGTTATGCTTAAAAACAATACTTTAACTAAGAATGACATTGATCTTTTAATCAATTCTATCGAAAAAAAGTGAGTTTTCCACTTTTCCACATAGCTAATAATAATAAATAATAAAACTTAATTAAATAAAGTAATCAAAAAGGAGAGATATAATGAAATTTACAATTAACAGAGACTTATTACTTCAAAACTTAACATCTGTTAGTAAAGCTTTATCAACTAAAGTTCAAATGCCTGTACTTACTGGCATAAAGTTCGAAGTAAAAAAAGATTGCATTTTGATGACTGCGTCTAATAACGAAATTTCAATTCAAGCTTTAGTAAAAGCAAATGAACAACTACTTGTTGAAGAAGAAGGGAATTTTTTAGCACCAGGTAAATATCTTATCGACTTGGTAAGAAAAACTGAATCAAAAGACATCGATTTTATCGGATATGAAGATAATTCAATAAAAATATTAGCTAACAAGAGTAATTTCACACTAAAAGGATTGGATAATGATAACTATCCTATCATTTCTTTTGATAATTCACCAACATTTATAACTATTGATTCTATTAATTTGAAACAAATCATAAGAAAAACGACATTTGCAACATCTTTATCTGAAGCAAGAGTTATATTAACGGGTGTTTCTTTTCAAACAAATAAAGAAAAAATGCAAGTTGTGGCTACAGATAGCTTCCGTTTAGCTAAAAAGACATTAATTTTTGATCATGAGTATCCAGATGTAAAAGTAGTTATTCCAAATAAAAGCTTAGAAGAACTTAACAAAATACTTGAAGAAACAGATGAAGTTGTAGAAATTCACTTCACTAAGACAAAAGCTTTGTTTAAATATAGAGACTTATTATACCAAACTAGACTATTAGAAGGTACATTCCCTAATACAGATTCATTAATTCCGACACAATTCTTAACAAGCGTTACTTTTAACAAGAACGAATTGATTTCTGCTATTGAAAGAGTATCTATTTTCTCAAATATGGAAGTTTCTAGCATAATTAAATTTGTTTTAAACGCTGATAAGACAGCAGAAATATCATCAAAGACTGAAATTGGTGATGCCAAAGAAGAATTATTACCTCTAAAATGTGATAATGGCATGGCTTTCCAAATAGCATTTAGTTCTAAATACTTTGTCGAGGCCCTAAGATCTTTCAATTCTACTGAAGTAACTATTCATTTTACTGGAGAAATTAAGCCATTTATAATTACAGGTGAATACGATCATCATCTTGTTCAACTTATTTTACCTGTAAGAGTAGCGTAAAATAAAAAGCAGATTAAAATTCTGCTTTTTTTATTATACATTTATACATACATACTTATTTATGTAATAACGCTTTTGATAATACTGACTGAAATTAATGAAAGTTTAAAAGAATTAGTGTAAAGCATCACATTAATGTTTTATATTTTGTACATAAACACATAAGTATGTAAATAAATACTTGTTGCTTTGTTACTTTTATAGAATAAGTCATGATATTGATTGTTAAAATATATTATCATGAATTTTAAATGGTTATGTATCTACATATTTATGTAATTATGTGTAGAAAAATCAGTTGACGTTTAAACTAGAGAAAGAGGCAACTACTAAATAAAAACAAAAAAGCAGATTTAATTCTGCTTTTTTATTTTTAATTATACATATTTACATAATTATGTAAATAAACACTATAAGAAACAGAAGAAAGAACCTAATTAATCAATATTTATCAATTTAAATAGTTCTATTAAATCTTTTTTCAATGCTTCTTTTAAACCTTGATCGTATCTTTCCAAAACAACATCATCAAAAACGCTTATTCCTTCAGCTTGAAGGTTCTTAATGATAGATCTTTCTTGTAGTGGAGGAAGAACTACAGCATTTTTAGTAAAATCTGCAGCTTGAGATTGTAAAATATCTAATGATATTTTCGGTGCACGTCTGTTTTTACTGTAACCATTAGGAACAATGTACTTAATACCTGATAAATCAATATCTCTATCTATGAAATATTGAATAGTATTGAAGAATCCACCTAAACCAAGGCTGTCTAGACCTACAACTACAAAGATATGATCACTTAATTCCAATAAAATTTCAGATAAACGATTACTAGAAGGTGGGAAATCAACAAAAACATAGTCAAAATAAGATGTATATTCTTTAATTATGTTTCGAATTAGCTTTTCCTGGCTTCTTTCTAGTGTTAAACGAGTTGAAAGTTGGTCAGTATTAAGAGTTTTAATCAAATATAAGTTTTCTCTTACTTCAATTAGCACATCTCCCAAGTCTGCTTGACCAGTTAATAGGTATTCGAAGAAGTTATCTTGAGATTCGAAGATTTTATCATCGGCTCCGAAGATTTTAAAAATACTATTTTGGTCATCGGCACTGATTATAAGCACTTTTTTGTCTTGAGTAGCATAGTAGTGAGCCAGAAAACCGATAAAAGTACTCTTACCTACTCCACCTTTCTTACAGAATGTAGAAACAACTGACATTTTTAGTCACCCTCTCTTTCCATTTTCTCTAAAACAGCTTCTTCAATGTACTGAGAAATTTGAATTTCTTTTTTTGCAGAAGCAAATTTAAGTCTTTTGCGAATGTCGCGATCCATAGTTGCTGTGTATTTAACTCTTTCACTAGCAACAACAACCTTAGTAGGTTGGCTTAATGGACTTTCACGTTTTTTAAAAGGAAATCCACCGTTTTGCATAATCTAATATTCACTCTCCTTTGTTAATGATAAATATATACATAAAACCATAAATAAGCAAATAAGTAAATAAATATTTAAGTATATACATATTTATGTTTTTATTCCCGTAAATGCTTGTTTGAAACAAAAAGTGAAGTTTGTGCTCGAAAAATTAGAAAGCAAATAAACATCGATTCAAACATTAAAAACAAATACTCTCACAGAAAAACGAATTTTAATTGAGAGACAAAAGCACAACCACCCCAAAACCGTTTGAATTTTGGTTTTAAATCGATTTTTGGCAAAAAGACAGAAACTTAATTGGGTAGGGGGCCTGAAACGATTAGAAACGATTTTTTTCTCAAGGTTAAAAAGCTCAAAAAACAGCGTGTTAACACCTATAAAAATCGGAGTTTTAGCAAATCAAACATTTTCAACCATAAATACTTAAAAACGTAAATAAATAAATATGTATCAGAATAAATAAATATTTATTTAAATATGTAAATATGTATAAAAAGTTTGCTCTTGAGTTGTGTGAAGCAGCCTTGTAGCCGATAAAGTGAGTTGGGTTCTTGTTTTTGTCACGCGAAAAGTTGATCGAAACAAGAAAATTGACACTTTGTTCTCTTATTATAACATAGAGTTTGTGAAACTTCAAACAAATAATATGTATTTATGTAAATATTTAAATACTTAAGAGCGAAAAATCTTAAGAATAATGATTAAACAAATATGTATATACGTAAATATGTATAGTTGATGGTCGGTAAAGTGTATTTATTTATGTATATACAGATTTATGGGAAAGATTTTGCTTAAAAGATGATACGTATTTAAATAAATATGTATATATTTAAAAACAAATTGTAAATAAATACGTAAATATGTATAGTTTGATGGTTGATAAAGTGTATTTATTTATGTATATACAGATTTATGGGAAAGATTTTGCTTAAAAGATGATACGTATTTAAATAAATATGTATATATTTGAAAACAAATTGTAAATAAATACGTAAATAAATAAACACATAAATAGTTGACTGGATGTAAAGAGTGCTTTTGTTGTAAATATATATGTATATATGTACGAAAATGCAAAAAACAAGACTAAAAATATGTTACATACATAAATAATTACGTATTTACATAAAAAAACAATAGGCGAAGGTAATGGCTTTTTTCTTAAAAATGGTATGTATATATGTATTTATTTAAAAATGTATGCCTAAAAACATAAAAAACAATTCTTTTCTTGAAAAAACACGTCAAGTCATAATGATTATGTTTGTGCTTTTTTATGTATTTAAATAAATACATATGGATTTGTGCTACACTCGTTAATTTTGTTAGTTCATAATAGAAAAAAACAGTATATATTTTATGTATTTACTTAAATATGTACGTGATAAAACAAAAAAAAGATATGTAAACACATAAATATGTATATCAAAGCGCTAGGGGTTTGAGACTGTTAATAAAATAAGCACCAAAAAACAGTGTGTATTTATTTAAATATATAAATATTTTTTTGTGATCTTTAAAAACTAATATAAAAAACACAAAAAAAGAATATAATTATTATGTATATACTTATATATGTATAAAAAACACATTTGGCAATGTAAAAATATATGTAAATATGTAAAAGAGTTCTGAATTTATGCGGTGTTTTTATGTAAATACATAAATATTTGTTGTTTGTTTGAAAAATATATAAAAATACGTGGTAAAAAATATGTATTTATTTAAATATGTAACGATTTTGAGTGAATCATATACATAAACACATAAATACGTAAAGCTTTTTTTGTTTTAAACACTTCTTTTCTTGGATTTTATAAACAAATTTTTGTTTTTTTGTAAATAAATATGTAAATATGTATATCTGCTTTATTCTTTTGCGAAAGAATTTTTATTTTTTAAAGAAAAAAACCATAAATACCATATTTATTTAAGTATATACATAAAAAAAGATCTGTTTCACATAGGGTTGTTTAAAAAACACGAAAAGAAATGACCTTTACAGTAGTCAATACGACTTTAAAATGCTATTTATTTAAAAAAAGATACATATATATGTAAATATGTATAAAGAAACTAAAATAAAATAATCTTTTTCAAGGAATAAATACGTAAACATGTATAAAAAGGAATTGTTTTGAGGTGAAAAGATTATTATTTACATGGGCTAGATGACAAAAAAGGCAGTAATTTAAATAGTGTTTTTAATTTTTAAATAAAAAACAACAAATTTTGGTTCTTTTGTTTAAGCAATTGTAAATATATACATAATTATGTACAGATAAAAAGAAGTTTAATTTTGAAGTTGTTAAAAATAAGGACATAAGCAAACGGTTTTAATACATAAATACATATATCTGTATTAAAAATAATAACTTTTGATTAGCATCTCACAATAACAAGAAGAAACATAAAGAAAAAAATCAGTAAGTTTGTTTTAAGATTAAAACAATTTTGTTATTGATAAATTTGTGATATTAGTATAACGCAGAATTTTATCAAAAATATAAGGGGGTTAGGGCAAAACAATATATGTATATACATATTTCTGTATAAAAACATCATTATATATTCACCTTTTTTGTTAATATTTTGTGGAAAACATGTGGAAAACTTTTACTTTGTGATAATTAATATAAAAGCTAAAAAAACCACAAAAAAACTCTAGCAAAAAAAATAATTCTATGGTATAATATATATATAGAAAAAGAGGAATATAAAATGAAGACAATAAAGATACATACAGACTACATTACACTAGGACAATTTTTAAAGTTTTGTGCAATAATTTCGAGTGGTGCCGAAGCTAAAGAGTTTTTAATTAACAATAAAGTTACTGTAAATGGTGAGGCGGAGGATAGAAGAGGAAGAAAATTGTATCCAGATTACGAAATTGAAGTTCTTGGAGAAAAATACAGGGTAGAATAAATATGTTTCGACTAAAACAAATAAAAATTAGCAATTTTAGGTGCTATGAAAGCTTAACGCAGGAGTTTTCTCCCAATATAAATATAATTATAGGAGATAATGCGGTTGGCAAAACAAGTTTAATAGAATCGGTATATGCTCTAGGCGTGACTAAATCACATAAAGCGTCCAGTGATTTAGAAATGATTAGACACAATGCTGATTTTTGTTTTGTAAAGGGCGTTTTTGAAGATGATAGAGCACATGATGTATGTCTTTCGATAAATGCAAATGGAAAACAATTGGTCAAAAATGGTAAAAAAATAAAACATATCAGTGAATATCTAGGTTTTTTCTATGTTGTTATGTTTTGTCCAGAAGATTTAGAACTAGTTAAGGGTGGTCCAATTAATAGAAGAAAGTTTTTGGATGTTAATATAGGACAAATTGACCATATATATTTAGAAAGTTTGATAAAATACAAGAAAATACTTAAACAAAGGAATCAAATATTAAAAGATCTAGGTGAAACACAACCTAAGTATAATAAAGATATGCTAGAGATACTAACAAAAGCCCTTATAAAAGAAGCAAAAACCATTATAAGCATAAGAAAAGAATTTGTTTTAAAGCTAAATAATTACTTTTCTAAGCAAGTAGCTGCAATCAGTGGTGGTAATGAGCAAGCATATTTGAAGTATTTGCCTAATTGTGAAGAAAAAGATTTAGAAAATAAGTTTTTTGAGAGGGAGAAACTTGATTTAATAACAAAAACGACCAATTGTGGTCCACATAGAGATGATTTTGAAATAATATTTAATGGTAAAGAAAGCGCCTATGCATCTCAAGGACAACAAAAAACTTTTGTTTTAGCTTTAAAACTTAGTTTAGTAGACGTTATTAAAGAAAAAAGCAATAGAATAATAGTTATACTTGATGATGTTTTTGGTGAATTAGATGTTCATAGACAAAAACAATTGATAAAATTGTTAGAAATGAATTATCAAATTTTTATAACCACAACATCTATAGACTCTTTGGATGAAGATATTTTAAAAAACAGTAAAATAATTAAGATTGATAAGGATGGTGACTAGTATGGAAGACGAAAAAAACACATATGGTGGTTCCAATATTCAGATATTAGAAGGACTTGAAGCTGTAAGAAAGCGTCCTGGTATGTATATTGGTTCTACAGGGCCAAGAGGACTACATCATTTAGTATGGGAAATAGTAGATAATGCGATAGATGAGGCTTTAGCTGGGTATTGTACTCATATTGAAGTTGAAATTTTACCAGATAATTATATAAAAGTACAAGATAATGGACGTGGAATACCAGTTGATAAGCATAAGAAGACTGGAGAATCTGCTTTGGAAGCAGTTTTTACTATTCTACATGCTGGTGGTAAGTTCGATGGTTCTTCTTATAAAGTTTCTGGTGGTTTGCACGGTGTTGGTGCGAGCGTTGTTAATGCCTTAAGTAAATACTTGAAAGTAACTGTAACCCGTGAGGGCAAGATTTACCAACAAGAATATGAACGAGGAAAAAGACTATATAAGGTAAAAGAAGTTGGTCCTAGTGAAGAACATGAGCATGGTACATGCGTTTTGTTTAGAGCTGATGAAGAAATTTTTAAAGAAACAGTTGTTTATGACTATGAAACATTAAGAGTTCGTCTTCAACAATCTGCTTTCTTAAACAGAGGATTAAGAATTAGTTTAAGCGATTATAGAAATCAAGAACATCCTAAGAAAGTTACTTATTGTTATGAGGGTGGTATTGTTGAATATGTACAATATTTAAATAAGTCAAAAACACCAATACACAACGATGTAATCTATATGAGCAGAAAAATAGAAAATATTGAAGTGGAAATAGCTTTACAATACACTGAAGATTATACTAGTAACATTTATTCTTTCATTAATAATATTTATACTCCAGAAGGAGGAACTCATGAAGAAGGTTTTAGAAACAGTTTGACCAGAGTTTTGAATACTTATGGAAAAGTAGCTAATATTTTTAGAAAAGATGAATCATTAACTGGTGATGACGTTCGTGAAGGATTAACCGCTATTATAAGTTGTAGACATCCAGATCCTCAGTTTGAAGGACAAACAAAGGCAAAATTAGGTAATACTGAGGTTAGAAGAATAACTTCTCAAATATTATCTGATGGATTGGACACTTATTTAAAGGAAAATCCACAAACAGCAAGAATAATTATTGAAAAATCTTTACTTGCATCTCGTGCAAGACTTGCCGCAAAAAAAGCTCGTGAAGCTACAAGAAGAAAAAGTCCACTTGATTCCTTGGATTTTGCTTCAAAACTATCTGATTGTAGAAGCAAAGAACCATCAAAGAGTGAAATATACATAGTCGAAGGTGATTCTGCCGGTGGTAGTGCAAAACAAGGAAGAAATAGTGAGTATCAAGCGATTTTACCTTTAAGAGGTAAGGTTTTAAATGTTGAAAAAGCAAGATTAGATAGAGTTTTAGGAAATAAAGAAATAATTTCTATGATTAGAGCCTTCGGAACAGGAGTAGGAGATGAATTTAATATTGATATGGCAAGATACCATAAAATAGTAATTATGACCGATGCCGATGTCGATGGTGCACATATTAGAACTTTATTATTAACGTTCTTTTATAGATTTATGAAACCATTAATTGAACATGGTTATGTGTATATAGCACAACCTCCGCTATATAAAATTGCTCAATCTAAGAGAGTTGAATATGCGTATAGTGATGAAGAGTTACAAAAAATATTAGAAACATTCCCTAAAACTTCTAAACCTACGATACAGCGTTATAAAGGATTAGGTGAAATGAATCCAGAACAATTGTGGGAAACAACAATGGATCCAAAAGTTAGAACACTTTTACAAGTGAGTTTAAGTGATGCCATAGAAGCTGATTCAGTATTTAGTATGTTAATGGGAGACGATGTAGAACCTCGTCGTGAATTTATTGAAGAAAATGCAGTGTATGTTGAAAATCTAGATATTTAGGTGGTGATTTGCAATGGACAAAATTGAAAATGAAAAAGAATTTGATGAATTAAATTCTAATGATGAACAAGAAGAGACATCAGATGAACAAACAACCGAAACAAAGAAGAAAAATAAAGGCAAAAATACTTTAAATGCTGAAGAACAAGGTTTTGGTGATGATGTTGAACTTGAAAAAATAGAAAATCCTGAAGATAATCTAATAGATGGTCACCACTACGGAGGAGTTAAAGAAGTAGATCTATCAAAAGAAATGAGAACTTCTTTTCTAAATTATGCGATGAGCGTAATTGTTTCTCGTGCATTGCCAGATGTTAGAGATGGTATGAAACCAGTTCATAGACGTATTTTGTACGTAATGAATGATTTGGGTGTTGGATCTGATAAACCATATAAAAAATCAGCACGTATTGTTGGTGATGTTATGGGTAAATACCATCCACATGGTGACTCTGCTATTTATGAAACTATGGTAAGAATGGCTCAAGACTTTAGTTATCGCTATCCTTTGGTAGATGGTCAAGGAAACTTTGGTTCAATAGATGGTGACCCTGCAGCCGCAATGCGTTATACTGAAGCAAGAATGAGCAAAATCTCTATGGATTTGTTAAGAGATTTATATAAAGATACGGTTGATTTTCAACCAAACTATGATGGAAATGAACAAGAACCTGTAGTTTTACCTTCACGTTTTCCTAATTTGTTAGTTAATGGTAGCCAAGGAATTGCTGTTGGTATGGCCACAAATATTCCTCCTCACAATTTAGGAGAAGTTATAGACGGTATTTTAGCATATGTGAAAAATCCTGAAATCTCAATAGAAGGATTGATGAACTACATAAAAGGACCTGATTTCCCTACTGGTGGATATATAATGGGACTTTCTCAAGTTAGAAAAGCCTATATGACTGGTAATGGTATAATAACAATACGTGGTAAATATAGTATTAAAGAATTAGGAAATACAGGAAAGCATGAAATCTTAATTACTGAAATTCCTTATCAAGTAAATAAATCTCGCTTAATTGAAAGAATAGCTGAGACAGTAAAAGAAAAAATAATTGATGGGATTGTAGATTTAAGAGATGAATCAAGTAATAAAGGTATAAAAATAGTTGTTGAAACAAGAAGAGATGTTAATCCTAATGTTGTTTTAAATAATTTGTATAAACATACACAATTACAATCAACATTTGGCGTTAGTATGCTAGCAATTGTTAAAGGACAACCAAAAGTATTGAACTTAAAAGAAGTCTTAGAGTGCTATGTTGAGCATCAAATGGACGTTATCACAAGAAGAACAAAATTTGATTTAGATAAAGCAGAAGCAAGAGCTCATATTTTAGAAGGTTTGTTAGTAGCGTTAGGAAATATCGATGCTGTTATTCAGTTGATTAAAAAATCTAAAACTACTGAAGAAGCTACTATTGGTTTGATGAATAACTTCAATTTGAGTGAAATTCAAGCTAAAGCAATACTTGATATGAGATTGCAAAGACTTACTGGATTAGAAATTGATAAGATTAAAGAAGAATTAGCTTCTTTGAAGAAGAGCATCGCTGAATATAAAGAAATATTGAGAAGTCAAGTTAAAAAGCAAGAAATACTTGCCAACGAATTACTAGAAATCAAAGAACGTTTTGGTGATGAACGTCGAAGTGAAATAAGCTTAAGTGATGATTTAGATATAGAAGATGCTGATTTAATTCCTGAAGAAGACGTAATTATTACAGTTACTAATCGTGGATATGTTAAGAGAATGACAGTCGACACATATCGTGCCCAAAATCGTGGTGGTAAAGGAATTACTGGTGCCAAAATGAGTGATGATGATTTTATTGAAAGAGTATTATTTACATCAACTCATGATACACTATTATTCTTCTCGACACTTGGAAAAATTTATAAGTTGAGAGCGTTCCAAATACCATACTCTAGTAGAACTGCTAAAGGTCTTCCAATTGTTAATTTACTTAACTTTGAACAAAATGAAAAACTTGCAGCCGTTTTAAACGTAAACATGGAAAAATTAGATGATGGGTATTTTATCTTTGCTACACGCCAAGGAATAGTAAAGAAAACAGAAATCAGTGCATTTGCCAATATAAGAACTAATGGTATAAGAGCAATTCTTTTAAATGAAGGCGATGAGTTATTTGAAGTTGGAATAACTGATGGTGAAAAAGATATAATTTTAGGTAGTTCTAATGGTAAAGCAATAAGGTTTAGTGAAACAGATATCAGACCAATGGGTAGAATTTCTGCTGGTGTTAGAGGTTTACTAGTGTCAAAAGGTGAAAAAATGGTTGGTATGGCTATTGTTAATACAGATGGTGATGAAATAGTTATAGTAACTGAAAAAGGATATGGTAAGAGAACTAACGTAGATGCTTTCCGTGTTCAAGTTCGTGGTGGTAAAGGTGTAAAAGCTTTAAATATCACTGAGAAAAACGGAAAAATGATATCTTTATCTACTGTTAGAGGTGATGAAGACTTATTAATGGTAACAGATAAAGGTATGATAATTCGTACTCATTTAGATCAAATACTAACAGTTGGTAGAGATACGCAAGGTGTATGTATAATTAAACTAAATGAAGGTCAAAGCGCTTCAAGTATTGCAATTGTTCCAAGAGCTGAAGAAGAAATTAGTGAAGATCAAGAATATAAAGAAGAGTTCCAATATGACGAAGAATATACGTTCTTAGATGAGGAAAATGATAAAGATTAATGAAAAAAGTTAAAATGATATATGCTTTTACATTTGTTATATTTTTATTAGTTTCTCTTCCTCCACTTTCATTATTAGTGGGGATGAAACTGTTTTGTACTGAAAGCATATTTGTTACAGCGCTAGGTTTTGAAAGCAAGGCCAATATATATTTACCAATATCACAATTAATAGGAATATTAGTAATAGTTTTTATACAAAAAGTGCTTAACTTAGAAATAAGAAAACAAACAGAAAAATATGATGATTTATTAGAAAAAAACAATCCTTCTGTTATAAAAAACTATGATAAATTTAAAATCGAGATTGGTTATGTTGTCCCAACAATTCTTACATTTGTTTTTGCAATCTTTTCATATTTAGATATATATAAAAAAAGTGGAATTGGACTTTTGTTAATAATATTTTCTGGTGCTTTGCAGTTTATAATAGCTTTTACAGTTTTTTATAATGAAATTCAAATGTTAATATTTTTAAAAAGGCAAATAGTACAAGAATAAATTGACAAATTTTATAAAAGAATATATAATGTAGTAAAATTAATAATCGCTGATGAGGAAAAGTAAAAGGTACGTTTTTATCAAGAGACTTAATGGTTGGTGCGAATTAAGAAAAAACACCTTTGAAATCTACCTTAGAGATGGAGCAAAACTCCCGGAGAGAGCCGTTATAATCTTTCGAGTGAAGCTGTTTGGCTTAAACTAGGGTGGCACCGCGAAAATTTCGTCCTTAGATAATAATTATTTAAGGACTTTTTTTATAGGAGGAAAAATGATTGACATTAAATTAATAAGAACTAATCCTGATTTAGTTCGTGAAAACATTAAAAAGAAATTTCAAGACAAAAAATTACCATTAGTTGATGAAGTAATTACATTAGATGAAAAAATCAGAGTTTTGAAAGCTGAAAGTGATGAATTAAGAGCCAAAAGAAATAAAGCTTCACAAGCGATTGGCCAATTAATGCGTGAAAAGAAAATTGAAGAAGCTAATAAGATTAAACAAGAAGTAGCTTTAAACAATCAAAAAATAGCTGAAAATGATGCTGTTGAGGCTCAATTATCTGAAAGAATAAAAGAAATAATGATGACTATTCCTAATATAATTGATCCAAGTGTTCCTGTTGGTAAAGATGATAGTGAAAATGTTGAAATAGAAAGATTTTTAGAACCTAAAACTCCAAGTTTTGAAGTTCCATATCATTTAGATATAATTGAAAAATTAAACGGTATTGACCTAGATAGTGCAAGAAAAGTTGCGGGTAACGGATTTTATTATTTAATGGGAGATATTGCTCGCTTACATTCTGCAGTTTTAACATATGCAAGAGATTTTATGATAGATAAAGGTTTCACATATTGCATACCCCCTTATATGATTAGAAGTAATGTAGTTACTGGAGTAATGAGCTTTGATGAAATGGATGCAATGATGTATAAAATCGAAGGTGAAGATTTATATTTAATAGGTACAAGTGAACATTCTATGATTGGTAAATTTATTGATACTTTCTTAGATAAAGATAAATTACCATATACTTTAACTAGTTATTCACCTTGTTTTAGAAAAGAAAAAGGTGCTCATGGTATAGAAGAAAGAGGAATATACCGTATCCATCAATTTGAAAAGCAAGAAATGATAGTTGTTTGTGAACCAACAGATTCAAAGACTTGGTTTGAAAAAATGTGGAAAATGTCTGTAGAGTTATTTACAAGTATGGAAATTCCAGTAAGAACATTAGAGTGTTGTAGCGGTGATTTAGCTGATTTAAAAGTTAAAAGTATTGACATTGAAGCATGGAGCCCACGCCAACAAAAATATTTTGAAGTTTGTAGTTGCTCAAATTTAGGTGATGCTCAAGCAAGACGCTTAGGTATTAGAATTAAAGGTGAAAACGGTAATTATTTTGCTCATACTTTAAATAATACAGTAGTTGCTCCACCTAGAATGTTAATTGCACTTTTAGAAAATCATTTAAATGAAGATGGCAGTGTTAATATCCCTAAAGTATTAAGACCATACATGGGAATGAAAGAAAAAATAGAAGTTAAAAAATAAAAGAATGTGCTAATGAATGAAAAATGTTCATTAGCACTTATTTATTAGTTTGACAATATTGAAAAATAATATTATAATTAAGTAGAAACGAGGTGTTATTGATGTTTCTTACATTTAGCGATGTCTTGAGTACAATAGTTTTAATATTGTTCTTTATTTGCTTTGTTTTTGTATGCATCGCATTGGTTAGAACTATGTTGTTTAAAAACGATCAAATTCGTGTTTTAAATAGAACATCATTGAGTAGCGATAAAATCAGTGAATATCAAAAAAATATGGTTTATTTATTTAACAATGAAATAGTAGAAGCTTTAACACAATTGTTTCCAAATTGCTTCTCTAACGGAGAAATAAAGAAAATAAATGATAGTTATTTATACACATATAGAAACAATAACTTTGAAGCAGAGGGACTATTGATTAATGTACCAATAAGCAAAATGGATAAAAATGAAATTACAGTTAATATGCAGGGTGCAATGGGGGAAAATACATACAATTCAAAAACACAACTGTATTGTGTGTTTGATGCTTTAGAAAATGTTTTTCTTCAAGGTGGGGACCCCAATGTTAATTTAAGCATAGCTATATATGAAAAAATTAAAACTAATGAAGACATAATTAATTATCTTTATGAAAAAGACGAAAAAATGTCGTTAATTCTTGGTGAAGGTGGAAAAATCTTAGATCCTATCACAAGTGGTTTTCGTAGCTACTATGCATTGATTGGTGTAGGAATAAACGAGCAATTTACAATAAGATATAAAACTAAAAAAATAGGTAAGGGAAAAGAAAGAATAGAAGATTTTATATCAGAAATTACTGATAAAGAACTTTTTGAAATGCAAATAGAAAAAGAGATGTATCCAGCAGTTATGAGAATTGCTAAAGATATGACTTTTGGTAATAGATTTATTTTAAACAATATAACTTTATTTCCAAAGCTTGGAAAGAGAATTATTGAAGAAGAGTTTACAGAAATCAATAAAGCTTGGATAACAAGATGTAGTTGTAGCGATATAAAAGAAGAAGATAATAATTTTTATGTTGATATAAAATTTTATGTTTCTTCAAATGAAGACTATTCAAAAATTATTAATATGTTTGATAGTTATGTGATAAAATATGGACTAGAATATACAGTAATTAATAAAAAAGAAAAGAGCCCTAAAATTAGTTATCATAGTGCGGTTTACAAATTTGTTAAATCTCTTGTTGATGAGTGCTTTTCTGATTTATATACTTCTAGTTATGTTATAAATGATGAAGTATATGATAGAGAAAGTCAAAAGATTGGTGGAAATGTTATTAGATTTATCCCGATTTACTATTCGCGAGATGCTTTGATATCTATGAAGACTGGAGATGAAGAAGTTACATTTTCATCAATGGATAAGGCGACTAGATTTTATGAAGAAATGATAATTCAAGTGGGAGGAAAACAATGGAAAAACAAAATTTAAAAAACAATAAAAGTTTTTTTGAAATAGGAATCTTAATTTTGAGCATAGTTCTTTGCCTGTGTTCACTATTACCTTTAAATATGATGGTTATTATTGTAGGCGGTGCATTATCTTTTTGTGCTTTGATTATAACAATCCTACTTAGAAAAAAATTTTTGGTTAAGAACTATTTTGTGCTTTCAATAATACTATGTGGTATTGCCTTAGCAACTGATATAGCATTTTTTTGTTATGTAAATTTCATGATTTAAAATATATAAAAAAAAGCCCTGCAAAATGCGGGGCTTAAATAATTATTTTGAATTTATTTCTTTGGATATCGTTTCAGATAAAGATTTCAACTCTTCAGCAGTAAAACTATTTTCACCAAAATTAAGAGAGACTTTATCATTATCATATCTAGGTATTAAATGAATATGAAAATGATTGATAGTTTGCCCAGCAAGAGGGCCGTTATTATTAATCATATTAATATTGTCAATTTTTAAACTCTTTTTTAAAGCTTTGGCCACAGTAACAACCGGAAGCATAATATCTATTTTTTCATCTAGTGAAAAGATATTGTCATAGTGTTTTTTCGGAATAATTAAAGTGTGACCCTTTGTAGCTTGTGAAAGATCAAGGAAAGCTAAGAAATCATTGTCTTCATAAATTTTATAGCAAGGTATTTCACCTTTGGCAATTTTGCAAAATATACACATAGTATTCTCCTTTTATGTAAGTATATTATACAAAAATAGCTTCTAAAATGCAATATTATTATTCTTTTTTACGATATGGATATTCGTATTCAATGCTTTCATCAAAAGTAATATAATTTAAATAAACCATTAAAAGTAAATATCTAGTTTCACTTTGAAGATCTTTTAAAACAATGTGATCCTTTCCAGCGGCTTTTATTACTCCCTTGAAAATTTTTGATCCCCATTGACTATTTTCAAAGTTCATATATACAGTAGCTACTTTTCCTATATTCATTCTTAAGATATTTTCAATATAAGATTGTTGATTTAGATTTTCTTGATAGAAAGGATTTGTATCATTAGTAACTACGGCTTGTGGATAGCCTTGAGGTAGAAAAGGCGGTGCCCATAAATAAGGTTGTTGATAAAAATTCATAAATTCTTTGTACTCCTTTATTAATAACAATTTTCACTTTCAACAGGAGAGTAAAAGCAGTGCGATTTATATTTGCCACTATTCCATTGACCAAACCATTTTATAGAGCAGTCAGCATCCCCCGAATTATAAAACCATAAGGCTCTAGTAGCTGGATGGAATGTCTCACCATTTATGACTCTTTTTGCCAATTTTATTTCACTACTTCTTGCAGCCTGATAAAAGTAACTGTAAAGAGTTGATTCGAAACCTCCAGGGTGTTGATATACCATTTGTGATATAGACGTTATTTCCTTGAAATCTAAACAAGAAGCTCTAACTCTATTTACTCCAACATTTCCAACCATTAACATCCCTTGAACCCCTTCACTTTCTGCTTCTGCTCTCATAAGTCTAGCTAGAAGTTTTACTTCCACATCGTTATATTTCACAACTGCCATTTAATCACTCCCAATAAAATTATATGAAGACAACTATCTTATATGATAAAAATTAATAATAAAATATTTTATTAATGCAATTTGTTGTGATATAATGTAATAAAGGAGAAAAAAACATGTATAACAAAATTTTAAAACAAATTAGAGAGGCTAAAACAATAATAATTCATCGCCATGCTCGACCAGATGGAGATGCTTTAGGAAGTCAAATTGGTTTAAAAGAAGCCATTAAAAACACTTTCCCTAGAAAAGAAGTATATGCTGTTGGAGATACAACTAGCAAATATGACTTTATAGGAGAAATGGATGAGGTTTCTGATGAAAAATATCAAGATGCTGTAGTTTTTGTTTTAGATTCTTCAGAACAATCATTAATTAGTGATGAAAGATATAAGAAAGGAAAAACTTTAATTAAAATTGATCATCACATAGCTAAAGAAAGCTTTGGTGATATTGAACTTGTTGATTCAAGTTACGAAAGCTGTTGTGGGTTAGTTGCATATTTAGTAGAAAGAATACATTTGAAGTTAACTAATTATGGAGCTAAATGTTTATTTACAGGAATGGTAACAGATAGTGGTAGATTTCGCTACGATTCTACTACTTCAAAAACTTTTGAAATAGCATCAAAATTGATGAAATATGATTTTAGTATTACAGATATATATAATAATTTATATTTAGACACGTTAGAAATGGTTAAACTAAGAGCTGAGTTTACTTTAAAGTTTAAACTAACAGAACAAAATGTTGCTTATATAAAAACAACACAAGATGAAATCCAAAAAGCTGGTGTAGATATTTTTTCTATTTCAAGAAATATGGTTAATACAATGGCAGGAATTAAAGGAATTGATATTTGGGTTAATTTTACTGAAGACAAAGATGGTAGCGTAGTTTGTGAAATTAGATCAAGCAAGTATAACATAAATCCTATAGCTGTTAAGTATGGTGGCGGTGGTCACAAGGCAGCAAGCGGGGCTACTTTGAAAAACTTTGATGAAGCCGATATGTTATTAAATGATTTGAATTTGCTAATATTAGAAAATAAAGGTGAATAATGATGAACTATTTAGAAATAAAAAAAGAAATTTTAAAAAAAATTGAAGAATATGAAAAGATTATAATCGTTAGACATGTTCGTCCTGATGGAGATTGTATTGGTTCTTCGCTTGGACTTAGAGACATTTTGAGAGAAAGTTTCCCAAATAAAAAGATATATTCGTTTGGGAAAACAAAAGCTGAATTTTTAAATTTTATTGGCAAAGAAGATGAACAAAAAGATAGTAGTATATATAAAGATGCTTTAATAATCGCGGTAGATACTGCTAATTGTGATAGAATTGATGATGACAATTATAAATTAGGAAAAGAATTAATTAAAATTGATCATCATATAAATGTTTCTGAATATGGAGATATTAATTACGTTCGTGAAGACTATCCAGCAGCGTGTTGTATAATTGTAGATTTCTATTTAACATTTAAGGAAAAATTAAAAATGCCAAAAAGTGCTGCTTTGGCTCTTTATACTGGTACAGTTACTGATACTGGTAGATTTAAATATAGTGGAGTAAGTGCTGAAGTTATGAGACTAACTGCAGTTTTATTAGACTATGATTTAGATTTAGAAAAAATATATGCTAATCTTTATATAAAAGATAAAGAAGTTTTAAGTTTGCAAGGAGAGGTTTATCGTAAATTTAAAACAACAACCAATGGAGTTAGTTATATTTATATAACTAACAAAATGATGAAAAAGCACAAATTAAGTTATGAAGAAGCAAGTGCATTAGTTAATTCATTGGATTCAATTAAAGGAAGCTTGATTTGGATAGCTTTTATTGATCAACAAGATTCATCAATTAGAGTTAGACTACGTTCAAGATTTGTTAGTGTAATTGAGGTTGGTCAAAAATTTGGCGGTGGAGGACATCCAAATGCTTGTGGAGCAACTTTAAAAAAGAAAAAAGAAATAAAGGATTTGCTTCAATATGCCGATAATGTTGTTAAAGATTATAAAGCGAAAAACGAGGGTTGGATATGAAAATTCTAATCACTAATGATGATGGTATAAAAGCTGAAGGAATAAAATTATTAGTCGAGTTATCTAAAAAGTATGGCGAAATATTAGTTGTTGCTCCTAGTCAAGAACAGAGTGCGAAAAGTCATTGTATTGAAATTAAAAAAGGAATTAACGTAACTAAAGTAGAAGAATTTGAGGGAATAACTTGTTATTCACTAGATTCTACTCCAGCAGATTGCGTTAGGTTTGCTACTTATGGATTAAAATATGATTATGATATAGTTTTTTCTGGAATTAACAGAGGTTATAATCTTGGTGATGATATTTTGTATTCTGGAACAGTTGGAGCAGCAATGGAAGCAGCTCTTTGCAATAAGAAAGCTTTAGCTTTTTCAACAAAATACAATGATTTTAGTGGCGCTGTTAAATATTTTGATATGGCAATGGAATATATAATAAATAATAAATTATTAGAAAAACATAATCTTTATAATATTAATATTCCTCCAAAAGTTGAAGGAGTTAGAATGACTAGACAAGGTGATACTCATTTCAATACTAAATTTGAACTTGAAAAAAATGAATATTATCAACGTGGTGAACCTCATTTTGAACTTGAACTAGATAAAAAAGATTCAGATATTTGTGCCATTTTGGAAAATGAAATATCAATTACACCACTTACTAAAGATAGGACAAAATATTTTTAATAAAGTAGAATAATATTTTATTGCCCGACTATAATTATTATGGGTGATGATAGTGAAGTTTTTTAAATGGTTGATTAAATCAGTTTTAATAGCTCTTTTGATAATTTTTGTTGTAAATATTTTGGGAAGATTTATAAATGTTAATATTCCTTTGAATGTTTGGACATTATTGATAGTCACATTTTTGAGACTTCCTGGTGCAATTGTGCTGATTGTCTTTTTTATGATTTAATAAAAATTAAATTTATCTTGAAAAAAGATAATAAATAATATAAAATATATTGTAATAAAATCGGAGGAATGCGATAATGAATGAAAAAAATGATTCTCTTTTAGAAATAGCATTTGAAGAAATGAAGAAAAAGAAAAAACCAAAAACATTAGAAAAAATTTGCAAAGATGTTTTTGAAATTAAAGGAATCAAATATAATGAAGAAACTGCAAGCCAATTTCAAATTGATTTTATGCTAAGTGGCAACTTTGTTTGTTGCGGTGAGGACAAAGATGGTGAAAAACTTTGGGATTTAAAGAGTCGTCAATCATCTAGCTTACTTGATAAAGACGGAAGTTACTTAGATGACCCATATAACGACAATGATGATGTTATTAAAAATGAACTTAAAGATGATATGGAATATGGCGATATCGATGAAGATCAAGATGATAATATTGATGAGGATGACGATGATGAAGATGAAGAAACAGATGAAATTGAGGAAGAATTATTAGCCAGTTCTCCTTATGATATCGATGAAGATGAAGACGAAGAAGACAAATTTGATGATGAAGATGAATAAACGAAATAGCAAGGTATGGAAACATCTTGCTATTTTTTTAAAAAGATGTTAAAATATGTATAGGTATTGAAAAGGTTTTCTTAAAATATCAAATAAATAATTACATTAGTTTTCGTGAAGAGGAGGAAAAACATGAAAAAATGGATATCATTTATGATGATTTTATTTTTAGC
>UMGV01029770.1_pt1 | contig 22601 bp, 17 predicted proteins | sample 1965361 | NCBI WGS metagenome assembly UMGV01 (sample SAMEA4836081, study PRJEB28245) | human gut metagenome | biome: gut microbiome; material: fecal sample | place: Denmark | collected 2008
AAGGAGAAAATGGAAAGGCAACGAAAAAAACAATGATGATAAATCATTTAATCAAGATGCATGCCTACCAAACGATCCAGACTATCTATTACGAATGGGAGAAAAACCTAAAAACAGAATTGTGGAAATGCGGTATAAAATAGAAACAAGAAAAGTATGGATATGTTATCACCCATAAAATTAAATTGTATATTTTTCTTTCTATTATTTTGTTCTTGCTCTGAAAATAAAACGCAAATTAACAGCAAAGAAATTGAATTGACAACTGTAAATGATAGGAATATGACTTGTGTTTATGTTAAAGGGGATGAAGTCTTATCAGACATGTGTTTCGCATTTTTCAAAGTATCAAAAGGAACTATACTTAGAGTTGAACCTGTAGATTATTACCCGAATGCATACACAAAGAATATAAGAAATAAAAATAAGCATGGATATGTTAGCAACATAAGTATTAATGCAATTTGTACTATATTGAATAACATGCGTAATAAATTTCCTTTAGATTCTATTTGGGGAATAGAAATCTTTTCTCCTTTTGTATTTGATGTAGAAGTGAAAGTTTCATTTTTATTAGATAAGAAACAAAATATAGAAATAAAAGATATTAATAGATGTATAGCATTGACAACATTGAAAGATGATTTTAACATGGCTTCTGCAAATTTAGGTATCCATTGTGACACTATAATAGTGGATTTCGATGGAAAAATTTGCCAGCATCATGTCGATGATGGAAAGTTATATGGATATACAAGTGATTTGCCTAAAAGACTATTAGCTTTTCCTCTATTTTTACAATTAAAAAAACAAGAATAATGGTACGAGAATTAGCTCCGTATACAGGAATTTATCAATAATTTAAAACTATTAAATAATGGAAGACTTGGAATTTTATAAAAAATGGTGCTTAGCCCATTTGAAATTTGATAAAGAAAAAGCTTTGAAAGAAGACTTTAGAAATCAATCCTCAAAAGATAGAGTTATTAAAGATTTAAATAAAATTGAAGATATAGTTTTAACTTATTACAATAATAAAAACATAAGAAAATTAAAATTCTTTTTCAAATCATTTAATCAAGATGCATGTACACCCGACGAACCAGGCTATCCTATACTGAATGCCTACCTTCGTGCTGCTTGCGGCAAGGATTTGCGAGACTTTGATAATAAACGATTGGAAAGGGTTAAGAAAGTAGAAGAAAGAGGATATATAAAGACCAATAGTGAATTCTACTTGATACGCAACCATATCGACTATCTCGAAGCTACGAATGCCACAGATGAAGAAATCATTAAGTTCGATACGCTGATTACCCTCTACGAGGAGAAAATAAAGGAGAAAATGGAAAGGCAGAGGAAGAAGTAGGCTGCAAGAAAAAGAGTGAGGGTGCAACTATAAAAGCTAAAACGCAATATGGGGCGGAAGAGGTCGCCCCATATTGCGTTTTAATTATGTATACAGATACACATTTTATTATAATGGTTACTGTTTATTTTATCAACTCTACCGCCTTTTGCACGATATCGTTGGTTTCGTTCATTATCTGGAAATACTGGCTCATATCCCAAATATCGCGTGCCACAAGAGCTTTAAGCTGCTGACGTAGCGACTTTGTTGTCTGCTCTACTTCCTTGTCGTTGGCTGGTTCTACCTTCTGCTTCTTGCCTTCGGCATATATACCATCGATAACCGTCTGTGGAATTTCGAAGGTTGAAAGGAACTTATCAAACGAAGTATATTTCGACTTCAGCTGCTTGCGGTTGGCATCAATATAGCGAAGACTTGCGTTGATTACACAACCCTTGGCGGTAAGCTGGCGATGATACTTGGTATATTTCGTTGTATCGAGAGGTACAAAGAAGTCGGGCATGATGCCACCACCACCATATACCACACGCTTACGACGAAGAGTATTATATTTCAAGGAATCTGCAAAATGTATAGAGTCGGCACTATATAGTTCACCATGCTTGAAACGCTCATCGAGTTCAAGGTCGTATCCCTTGCGGTCGCCCTTCTTATATGGTTTCTGTATGCAACGACCAGAAGGTGTATAATAATGAGCTATTGTTAGTCGCATCATAGAACCATCAGGGAAGTCGATAGGACGCTGAACCAAGCCTTTACCAAACGAGCGTCGACCAACAACCATACCGCGGTCTTGATCTTGTATGGCTCCTGTAACAATCTCGGCTGCAGAAGCTGAGAATTCGTTGACCAATACCATAACTTTGCCGTCAAGCAACTTTCCGTTGCCCTGAGCGCGATATTCCCTGCGTCCTGCTGCTCTACCCTCGGTATATACAATAAGGTCGTTCTTGAGCAAAAATTCGTTTGCTATATCGACAGCAGCCTGCAGATATCCTCCTCCATTCTCCTGAAGGTCGAGGATGAGGTCGCGCATGCCTTGCTTCTTAAGCTTATCTATGCCATCCATAAACTCCTTGTATGTTGTGGCACCAAAGCTTCCAACACGGATGTAGCCAACTTTAGGTCGTATCATATATACGGCATCTACGGTTGTTACAGGAATGCGGTCGCGGGTGACGAGAAACGACAAAGGTTCGTCAATACCACGGCGAATGACGCCAAGCTTCACCTTGGTGCCCTTCTTACCGCGCAGACGCTTCATTATCTCTTCCTTAGCCATTTTCACACCTGCTATGGCAGTATCATTGACAGTAACTATACGGTCGCCAGCAAGGATACCTACTTTCTCAGAAGGGCCTTTCAATACAGGCTGGATAACCATCAAGGTATCGTCGACCATATTAAACTGTACGCCAATACCATCGAAAGAGCCTTGCAACGATTCTGTAAGCGCCTTTGTTTCCTTAGCTGTAGAATATGAAGAGTGAGGGTCGAGCTTCTGGAGCATGCCTACGATAGCATCCTCTACAAGCTTCTGCTCGTCGACAGAGTCTACATAAAGGTTTGTAACAGCCATTTCGGCTATCTGCAGCTTGCGTATCGGACTATCAGAGCCGAAGTTTAGCTTTAGCTGTGCAGAGGCTGTGAGTGCCGTGATAAGGCACAATAGCGATATAATTGAAATTCTTTTCATTAATGTTGAGAGTTGAATGTTGAATTAGGGGCGATGAATTATGGATGAATAGTTAGGAGTATTGCCGTCTATATTCCATTACGCCAACTCCTCGTCAGGCAAATCTTCTTCAACCACGAGGTTGTCGATAATAAAGTTCTGACGCTCCATAGTATTCTTGCCCATATAGTATTCCAAGAGTTTAGACACCTGGTCGGTCTTGTGGAGAGTAACCTGCTCAAGGCGCATGTCAGGACCTATGAAATGCACAAACTCCTCAGGACTAATCTCTCCCAATCCCTTGAATCGTGTTATCTCAGGGTCAGGACCAAGGTCTTTGATGGCTTGCTGACGTTCCTCGTCGCTATAGCAATAGCGGGTAACGAATTCGCTCTTCTTAGAAGTAGCTACAGCTTGCTCTATAGCCTGCTTGTTCTTTATCTTGGTTTTCTTATTGCGCACACGGAACAAAGGAGTCTGCAGCACATATACGTGTCCCTTCTTGATAAGGTCGGGGAAGAACTGAAGGAAGAATGTGATGATGAGCAAGCGGATGTGCATACCATCAACATCGGCATCGGTAGCCACGATAACCTTGTTGTAGCGCAAGGTGTCGAGACCATCCTCTATATCGAGGGCTGCCTGAAGGAGGTTGAATTCCTCGTTCTCGTATACTACCTTCTTGGTAAGTCCGAAGCAGTTGAGCGGTTTACCACGAAGTGAGAATACCGCCTGAGTGTTTACATCGCGGCTCTTGGTGATACTTCCACTCGCTGAGTCGCCCTCGGTAATGAATATCGACGATTCCTCTTTGCGCTCATTCTTCACATCGCAATAGTGGATGCGGCAGTCGCGAAGCTTACGGTTGTGGAGGTTAGCCTTCTTAGCACGCTCACGAGCCAACTTGGTGACACCAGCCATGGCCTTACGTTCGCGCTCGTTCTCCTTGATTTTCTGCTCAAGGATATCGGCACAATCTTCTTTGTGGATATGCAGATAGTTGTCGACCTCACGCTTCAGGAAGTCGCCAACATACTTGTTGATGCTCTCGCCATCTGGCGCCATCTGGGTGCTACCAAGCTTAATCTTGGTCTGGCTCTCGAAGACTGGCTCTTCAACGTTGATAGCTATGGCAGCCACGATACCATTACGGATATCGGTATATTCATAGTTCTTATCGAAGAATTCCTTTATAGTCTTTGCAATATGCTCCTTGAAGGCACTCTGATGAGTACCGCCCTGAGTGGTATGCTGACCATTTACGAACGAATGGTATTCCTCGCCATATTGGTTAGCATGGGTGAAAGCAATCTCTATATCCTCGCCCACGATATGAACGATAGGATACAAGCCGTCGTTGGTCATATTGTCGTTCAACAAGTCTTCAAGACCATTACGGCTCTTTATGCGGCGACCATTATACATGATGGTCAATCCAGAGTTGAGGTAGGTATAGTTGCGCAACATCACCTCTACGATCTCGCCATGGAAGGAGTAGTTCTTGAAGAGAGTATTATCAGGCTCAAAATAGATGTATGTACCATTCTCATCCTGGGTTTTAGAAGTCTTGTCAGAAATGAGAATACCTTTCTCGAAGGTAAGATGGCGCACCTTACCATCACGAAACGACTTCACCTCGAAGTGTGAGCTAAGGGCGTTGACAGCCTTTACGCCGACACCATTCAGTCCGACGCTCTTCTTAAAAGCCTTGCTATCATATTTACCACCAGTATTCAATACGCTTACAGCCTCAACGAGCTTTCCTTGCGGAATGCCTCGACCATAGTCGCGTACAGCCACACGAAGATTGTCTTCGATGTCTACTTCTATCCTGTCGCCAGCATGCATCTTAAACTCGTCGATAGAGTTGTCGAGCACCTCTTTGAGCAACACGTAGATACCATCTTCAGGCAAAGAGCCATCGCCAAGACGTCCGATATACATACCCGGACGTGTGCGCACATGCTCCATGTCGCTAAGGTGTCGGATGTTGTCGTCGTTATATTCCACAGGCTGCTCGGCTGCCGACGAAAGGTTATTGATATTATCTTCTGACATAATTGTTTTCTATTGGATTCTTCACTCTTCTCTCTTCACTCTTCACTCCTAAATGCTCTTCTTGTAGCATTTACGGCGCTTATGCAGTTTGGTGTCGAAAGCCTCCCATTGTCCTTGAACGTTGGTATTTGTTTCCATCTCCACCTGTGTTTCGCCCCACTTTATGCCACAAGCCTGATAGCGAGGAATAAGGTCGGAGAATAGCAAGGCGTTGGCTCCCTTAGCACGATATTCTGGCAAGAAGCCTACGAGCAAGAGGTCTACACCCTCGGTCTTATGCATCTTGAGCGCACGAAGCACATGCCACCAGCCGAATGGAAATAGGCGACCACGATGGCACTTTTGCAAAGCCTTGGCAAGCGACGGTATGGTGATACCGATACCAGCAAGCTTGTCGTTGGCATTACCATCTTCGATAAGGGTAATGAAATCAAGGTCGGCAAGCTTAAGATACATATCGATATATTGTTCTATCTGGCGTGGTGTAAGCTCAGAATAGCCATATAGGTCTTTGTATGTTTCGTTGATAAGCTCAAAGATACGTATGCCATAGCCTCCTTGGTAAATATCCTTTTTGGTGAGCTTCTTAACCTTAAGGTTATATCTCTTAGCCACCATCTGGGCTATCTTAGCATAGCGCTCTGGCATCTTTTCAGGTACTCCAACCTTATACTCCACATAATTGTTGTCTACCTCAAAGCCTTCCAAAGCCTCGATATGCTCAGGATAGTAGGCATAGTTGTAGATGGTAGACATGGTGCCAAGTTGGTCGAAGCCCCATGTGAGCATACCTTCTGGGTCCATATCTGTGAAGCCGAGCGGACCAACGATTTCATTCATGCCTTTCGACTTGCCATAGTCTTCAACAGCCTTAAGTAGAGCCTTAGAGACTTCGCGGTCGTCGATAAAATCAATCCAGCCAAAGCGTACAGACTGACGGTTCCACTTGTCGTTGGCTTTATGATTGATGATGGCAGCAACACGGCCGGCAACCTTACCGTCCTTGTAAGCAAGGTAATATTCTGCCTCGCAGAAGTCGAAAGCAGCATTGCGGTCCTTGCTAAGGGTGTTCATATCGTCGCTGAAAAGATTGGGCACATCATACTCGTTGCCTTCGTATAGGTCGTAGTGGAAGTCTATAAACGTCTTCAGTTCTTTCTTTGTCTCAACCTTCTTGATTCCTATTAATGACATGATATTCAAAGTTTTTGGATATATAATCTACTATATAAGTAGGTGTTCTTAATTTTTTTATATTTAAGAGTATTAAATAGTATGGTAGTTATAATCTCAGATATAAAGGTGCGTAGCGACTCCTACGTAACTGTTATATGAGGTTATAGATGCTATGGTAGGTGATGCTGTTATTATATAAATAATTATGAACACCTACTTAAAACATGCAAAAATAGCAATATTTCGTCAAACGACCAAATATTGCTATCATTTTTCAGTTATTTTACTTCTTTCCGTTAATTTGCTTTCTTACAAACCAATATTACATGACTATCGTCAGCTAATGTTGTGGCAAATAGATACACATCGCCACCATCTTTAAGCTTCAATCGTTTTCTGAGTTCTGCTACCGAGAGTGGAAAGTTGCGAGTAGTGATATTTGCCTTAGTTATATTAGCAAGTGTGCGCTTCAGCTCTTTCTTGTTCATCGTTGTCATAGCTTCTACAATGAATCTACGACCAGGAAATTCTGCCACATCTTGCGTAGAAACAAATAAATGGGAATTGCGCCCTACTCCACTCACACCATACTTTGCAGCTAAAGCTTGAAAGCAACCTGCCTTCATGATAGACGCATTTGGCTCAAAGAGATAGCTGCCAACTATCGCATCTGCTTCTGAATCAGAATACGAAACTGGCGCTACATCTTCATCAGGGCAATAGGCAAACAGCTGATTACCATTTACGCATACCACTTTTAGCTTCTGTTTGCCATGGGCTACTACCATAAGCAATTCCTTGCATTCGTTGGCAAGAGACACTATATGAACTTCTGTGACGCAACTACTACCATCAAGACAACCGTCTACTGCAGCCACAGCACTATGCCAATCGAGCATAGGCGACAGCTTCACCACCACATAGTCGGCCTTCTGCATGAGCATAGGCAGCAGTTCAAGGATGTTTGGTGTGCAATCTTCTATGCCATAGGTGCGTGCGCCATGCTCGTCGCGACGTGCAGGATCGATATATACCATAGTGGCTTTTTCAAGCTTCTTGGCATATTCCTCGCCATCGCCACAAACAACTATTGCCTTATCTAATCCTAATAATGGAAAGTTGTAACGAGCAAGATTACACAACACTTCGTTGCGCTCCACATATACGGCTTTTATATTCAAAGCCGAGGCTATATACGAGAAGTCTACTCCAAAACCGCCCGTAATATCCACGAAAAGGGCTTTTTCGTTCGTTCTAAGGCTTTCGGAAGCTAATCGGCGTGCAACTGCAGCCTTATAGTCAGCCGTAGGCTCAGACGAGCATTGTTCCATCGAGATATGTGGCGGATATTGCAAACCATCTACCGCAGCCCATCTTGGGAGCTTGGTTTGAGCTATTTGCCAACCGCGTATTTGGTCGAGAGCAAAGACCGCATCTACCTCAGGATACTTAGATGCAAGGAATGCCAGTTGGCGTACATCATCGTTGCGATATTGTTGTATGAATTCGGATGTGGTCATAGATAATTGTTTCTTCTAATGGATTATGAACTTCTACAAATGGCATGTCAATCCCAAACGAAACTCGAAAGTGCTGGTCTTGACATCTGGATGGCAATGATAATGGGTGCTACGAACGAAATATGATGTAGAGGCATGTATGCCAAGCACATCGTTTACTTCTATCTCCCAATGTGGATTTATCACAAGCAGAATGGCATTACCCTTGTCGCCTTGCGCATTTAGATATAGAGGGTTTATGTTTTCAAGGTCTTTGCCTTCGTAGCCCTTCCAGGTGAATATGCGATAATAGTCGGATTTCAGCTCAAAGCGACCGAAATGGCGGAAGTCCATATATGTCATAGTCTTCACGGAGAATCCTGAACCCATGTTATAGTCGCGGTCTATCACATTATAGTAGTCGCTCTTGGTACCTCCGAGGAGTATTCCGCTTATAAACACTCGTTGCTCAAGTCGCTTCATGGCTCCTGTTTCTGGGAATCTAATCATCATACCAGGACCGAACGAAGCTGCCTCAGATATACGGTAAGGAGTCTGATTACTGCCATTCTTTACAGGTTTTGAGTCGTAGTAGTTGAAATGCTGATAGATACCTACCTCGGCATCCACTTTGCGCTCTGAGAACATAGGTGCGCTCCATATTCGTCCCATGAGGTGAAGGGCGTTGATGAGAGGCTGATTGGCAGAAAGACCAAACTTAACATCGGCTGAGAAATAGTCGTATGGCTTATTCTCACGTCTGTTGAATGGGTCGCCATATTCCAGATTAAGGGCTATATATGGATTCCATTCGCCACGAAACATCGAACCATCGTCTGCCAAATATCGAGTACCTGCTGTTACGGAGAAGTCGACAGGGAAACGGTTATAGTCATGGTATGGTTCTGCATTTGGCGACACATGCCATGCCTCGCCACTTATGATACGGTTTAAGCCACGCATAGGACAGATGGCGGTAGCAGCAAACTCGCACATAAAACGTCCGAAGCCTCGCTTGCGGTCGTTTAGTATCACGTTGCTAACTCTATGTGTAATCTCACCTATACATATACCGCCAAAGGTTGTTGCCATAAGGTCGTTGATGGCTGGTGGCTCTATCTCGCCACAGAATTCCCACATTAGTGAACCGCCAAGGGCGTATGGTGCCGACTCCCAGAAGTTGAGTCCGTTGCTACGTGCGGCATTATAATATAGATTGCCATGATATGGGTGGGCAAAAAGGTTGGTTGAGAACTGGTCGTTGTCCCATACAAAACCTTTTTGGAAGTTCTTGTGGATGGTGTGCATATTTACTTTCGCAAACTCTTCGTTCATAACAAAGCGGTCGAAACCATGCACAAGGAGGTTGATGCCCGTGGCTTGTAATGCTGCTATCCATGGGTGCTTCTCGTTGTGGTCGTCGTGGATATTCAGGTAGCCACAGGTGTCGGCAGGCTCAAGCGAAGGTAAGAGGTTGGCATGGCTGCGATTATACCTGAAGGTCAAGCCTAACTGTGCTATCATACCATTCTTATAGTGCTTATGATGGGTATAATAGCGTGTGTCGCCATAGCCTAACGAACCATAGAAGCCAATATAGCGGTTTAGCTGATAGTCGGCATTAAGATGTGCCTGCAACGAATATAGACGCTTAGGCTTATCGGCATGGTCGTTGAAGGTTTCTATATGATAATAGCCCACGTCGCCACTTAGCGATAGACGTGGAGTTATATTAAAGTATTGTCCAAGACGATAATATATGGCTCCAGAGAACTTTGAGTCTAATCCCATATAGTGACTACCAATACCGATGATATTATATGTAGAACGGTTGCGGAATCGCAAGGCGCCATTAATCTTCGAGGTGGTACCGGCAAAAGCCATATAGTCGATGGTGGTCTTCGGATTGATATTTACTAATCCTATCTTCTTGGCTATAGTGTCGCGGGTATAATTCAAGAGTCCTATCTGCACACCTCGTGGATGGCTTACGGCAACATTCAGCAATCCTATCTGCGAACCATTCAGAGTGTCGGCATAGTTGTAGGCTGCCACCTGCAAGCCTCGCATATATCCTGCCGAAACATTTACTGCCGAAGAAAGCTGCAAACCTTTGTCTACGCCCGAACTGATATTGGTGATACCGCTCATCTGTATACCGCGCAGATTGTGGTTGATATTAGAAACCACGCCAAGCGACAAGCCTCGCTGCTTTGTCACACCATTTATCATACCAATATTAAAGCTACTCTCAATAGTGGTATCTGGCATCAGTCGGAATTCTCCGAATGTGATAGGCATGAAATATACACGCCTTGGCTTTTTCGTATTCTCTTGCTGTAGCTTTTGAGCTTGTGAAGATAGTGGCAGTAGCAATAGCAACGCCAACAATAGTTTGTTATTCTTAATTCTTACCATAAATACATTCTCACCGATAATATCTGTAATTTATTCCTTATCCAACAATCCTCTCACTTCCTTGTCAAAATCAGAGTCTATATGCTGAGTTTTATTAAAAATAGCATATTCTTCTTCCGCTTTCTTCTTGGCTTGTTCCGCAGATATGCAACCTTTATCAGGTAATATTTGATAGCGTCGGAAGGTAAGAAACTCATTTACACTTGCAGAGAACTGTGCCATATTGAATGTGTTTTCACGCTCAATCAGGTCTTCTATGTAATCGAAGAAACCTGTAACGGCACGCTCCAGTTGTCTAATTTCCTTTTCTTGTAGATAGTTCTTGGCAATGCTTACATCTGATTTAAGAATTCGTCCATCTGGTGCATACTTCCAAGTGGTAAGTCCCATATTCTCCTTCGTATGGTCTGCTTTTGAGTAAATTATCTCTGCAGCCGTATGCCCCATAATGGCATAGTGGAAACGGTTTTGTATCATCACATAGAAATCTCGTGTAGTTGGAGAATTCTTGTCATAGTCCGTACTACATTCAGCGTAGATGTCTGTAATCTGTTGCCAAATACGACGTTCGCTCGCACGGATAGAACGCACACGCTCAAGCAATTCACGGAAATAGTCCTTTCCGAACACATCAGTTCCTTGCTTCAACCGCTCGTCATCCATAGCGAACCCCTTCTTTATATACTCATTAAGAATCTTTGTTGCCCATTGGCGGAAACGAGTGGCTTTTAGAGAAGAGACACGATAGCCAACAGCAATAATTGCATCAAGAGAATAGAAGTCGACATTATGGGTTTGAGTCTTTTCCTCCATTGCGCCATGCTGAGTGGTTATTTCCATTTTGGAAACAACCATATTCTTGTCCAATTCTCCCTCATCAAAAATATTCTTCAGATGTTTGCTGATAGCCGGTACGCCAACACCAAATAGCTGTGCCATAGCCTTTTGAGTACACCAAAGTGTTTCGTCCTTTACGACCACCTGTATCTTGCCGTCAGAATCCGGCATATTATATAGAAGAAATTGTATTTCATTACTCATTATCGTATTCCTTTCCTAAGTTTTCGCTGTAGCTGTCATCTTTAGCTCTACCAAAACGAGTTTAAGCCGATTCAGATCTTTGGTTGCCATTATTATATAATTTAATTATGCAAAAATAGCGTTTTTCTTTGAAGAATAACTATAAAAAGCAAAAATAAGAATATAAAGATGCTTTTTAGTTCAACTTTTACAACTAAATCATTAGTATTCCTTTAAAAGGACCCGATTTCATACAAACATAAATAACTAAAACGGTTCCTACAATCTTATGTTGCAGGAACCGTTTTAGTTATTTAGCTATTATTTGTTGCTAAATTAGTCAGCCAACTTAGCCTTCAAGAACTCGCGGTTAAGGCGAGCGATGTTGGCGATGCTTTCGTTCTTAGGACAAACAGCCTCGCAAGCACGAGTGTTTGTACAGTTACCGAAGCCGAGCTCATCCATCTTAGCGATCATAGCCTTAGCACGCTTAGCTGCCTCTGGACGTCCCTGTGGGAGGAGAGCCAACTGGCTAACCTTAGAGCTTACGAAGAGCATAGCTGAACCATTCTTACAAGCTGCTACACAAGCACCACAACCGATACATGTAGCGCAGTCCATAGCCTCGTCAGCATTCTGCTTAGGGATGAGGACAGCGTTAGCATCCTGAGCCTGACCAGTACGGATGGTGTTGTAGCCACCAGCTGCGATGATCTTGTCGAATGCCGAACGGTCTACCATACAGTCCTTGATAACTGGGAAACCAGCTGAACGCCAAGGCTCTACGGTAATAACGTCACCATCGTGGAAACGACGCATATAGAGCTGACATGTAGTAGCACCGCTCTCTGTCTTTCCGTGTGGAGTACCATTGATATATAGTGAACACATACCGCAGATACCCTCACGACAGTCATGGTCGAATACGAATGGTTCCTTACCTTCCTCGATAAGCTCCTCATTGAGCATATCAAGCATCTCGAGGAATGAAGTGTCATCAGGGATGTTCTTCATCTCGCGACTGTCAAAATGGCCCTTTTCCTTAGGTCCATTCTGCTTCCAATATTTAATTGTGAATGAAATATTTGCCATATTTACTTTCTTACTTTAATTGTTGATTATTGAATGAACACAAAGGATTAGTTCTTATAGTTACGAGTCTGTACCTTAATGATCTCGTACTCAAGTGGTTCCTTGTTGAGGACAGGAGCTGTCTCATCGTTGTTCTGATACTCCCAAGCACCTACATAGAAGAAGTGTTCGTCGTCGCGCTTAGCTTCGCCCTCTTCTGTCTGATGCTCCTCACGGAAGTGACCACCACAAGACTCTTCACGATGGAGTGCGTCGTATGCGATAAGCTCACCCATGATGATGAAGTCGCGGAGATGGATAGCCTTGTCAAGCTCTACATTCAATCCTTCCTTTGTACCAGGAACGAAGAGGTTGGTGTTGAACTCCTGACGGAGAGCCTTCAACATCTTCAAGCCTTCCTCAAGACCTTCCTTGGTACGACCCATACCAACGTGCTCCCACATGATGTGGCCAAGCTCCTTGTGGATAGAGTCTACAGAACGCTTACCACCGATGTTCATCAAGCGGTCGATTTCTGCATTAACGTTCTTCTCTGCCTCTGCAAACTCAGGGAGATCGGTAGAGAGACGTGGCCAGATAGTCTGGTCAGCAAGGTAGTTCTGGATAGTATATGGAAGTACGAAGTAACCGTCAGCAAGACCCTGCATCAAAGCAGAAGCACCAAGACGGTTAGCACCGTGGTCAGAGAAGTTACACTCACCAATAGCGAAGAGGCCAGGGATTGTTGTCTGAAGCTCATAGTCAACCCAGATACCACCCATTGTATAGTGGATAGCAGGGAAGATCATCATTGGCTTGTAGTAGTCGAAGCCAGCCTCTGAACGTACGAACTCGCCTGGGTTAACGTCTGTAATCTCCTCATACATATCGAATAGGTTACCATAGCGCTGACGAATCTCGTCGATACCAAGACGCTGGATAGACTCAGAGAAGTCGAGGAATACTGCTAAGCCTGTGTTGTTAACGCCGAAGCCCTTGTCGCAACGCTCCTTAGCAGCACGTGAAGCAACGTCACGAGGTACCAAGTTACCGAATGCTGGATAGCGACGCTCCAAGTAGTAGTCACGATCCTGCTCTGGGATATCCCAACCCTGCTTTGTACCAGCCTGAAGAGCCTTAGCATCCTCGAGCTTCTTAGGTACCCAGATACGACCATCGTTACGGAGTGACTCTGACATCAAAGTCAACTTACTCTGGTTTGTACCGTGAACAGGGATACATGTTGGGTGAATCTGAACGTATGAAGGGTTAGCAAACATAGCACCCTTACGGTAGCACTGGATAGCAGCTGTACAGTTGCAACCCATAGCGTTTGTAGAAAGGAAGTATGTGTTACCATAACCACCAGTAGCGATAACAACTGCGTTTGCAGAGAAGCGCTCGAGCTTACCAGAGATAAGGTTCTTAGCGATGATACCGCGAGCACGACCGTCAACGAGTACTACATCCTCCATCTCATAACGAGTGTAGAGCTTTACCTTGCCTGCATGTACCTGGCACATGAGTGAAGAGTAAGCACCGAGGAGCAACTGCTGACCTGTCTGACCCTTAGCATAGAATGTACGTGATACCTGTGCACCACCGAAAGAACGGTTTGCCAACATACCACCATACTCACGTGCGAAAGGTACACCCTGAGCAACACATTGGTCGATGATATTGTTTGAAACCTCAGCCAAACGATATACGTTAGCCTCGCGAGCACGATAGTCACCACCCTTTACTGTATCGTAGAAAAGACGATATACAGAGTCACCGTCGTTCTGATAGTTCTTAGCAGCGTTGATACCACCCTGAGCAGCAATAGAGTGAGCACGACGTGGAGAGTCCTGGATGCAGAAGTTCAACACATTGAAGCCCATCTCGCCAAGTGAAGCGGCAGCACTTGCACCAGCCAAACCTGTACCTACTACGATGATATCGAGCTTTAATTTATTCTTTGGGTTAACCAAACGCTGGTGAGCCTTATAGTTGGTCCATTTCTCAGCTACTGGTCCTTCAGGTATTCTTGAATTTAATGTCTTAGCCATAATCTTTTTAATTCTTAAATGATTACATTAATTAAGCAGCACAGCAGCACAAAGATGGTGCAACGCCAGCAGCAAATGCCAATACTACAACGATGAAGAGAGCAATCAGAACTGTTACATAAACAATACCGATAGTCTTCCAACGGCAGAACCAAGTCTTACCATTCCATCCGAGTGTCTGAAGAGCACTCCAGAAACCGTGAGTGAGGTGGAACCAGAGAGCTACCAACCAGATGATGTAGAGAACTACATAAACAGGATTAGCAAAGGTATCCTGGATGAAAGCGAAGCCGTCAGCTGGGTCGTGACTGAAGCTTGTACCCAAGAGCTCAGCAAACATCATGTTGTACCAGAAGTTGAAAAGGTGAAGCAACAAACCAAGAACTACGATGATACCAAGTACCAACATGTTCTGTGAAGCCCACTCTACCTTTTCAGGCTTTGCTGTCACAGCATAGCGCTCATCACCACGAGCACGACGGTTCTGTGCTGTCAAGATGAAAGCATAAACAATGTGACAAACTGCCAAAGCCGCCAAACCCAAAGTTGCAGCAACAGCATACCAGTTAGCGCCCAACAACTCGCAGATTGTGTTGTAAGCCTCTCCAGAGAAGAGTGCTGCCACATTCATGCAACCGTGGAATGTCAAGAATAGAATAAGTGCGATACCGGTAACCGACATCACTACCTTTCTACCAATAGAAGAATTGATTAACCACATAAATGATTGATTTTTAATTATTTAAATGTTAGAAAATTATTTGCTGCTGAACTAATTCATCTTTTATAGTAAACACTTAAGGGCACAACTATCCCTATAAAAATAGGTAACAGATGTGCTATTTGTGTGCAAAAATACTATATTTTAATGATAAATCAAAGAGATTTTAAGAAAAATCCAAATTTTATTCATACATTTGCAGCGAAAAGAAGTAGGAATGTATAGTAGAGTTGACAAAACAGTAGGTATACAAACAGATTTCACCTTAATCAGAATCTCTTTGTAAATTCATGCTAACATTATTGCCAACTCTTTCAACATGTCAACAACAGAAGATATTATATATATGATGATTTTCAACTATGATGTCATAGTTATCGGAGGTGGACACGCAGGATGTGAAGCTGCAACAGCTGCTGCCAACATGGGCGCCAAGACTTGTCTGATAACAATGGACATGAACAAAATCGGGCAGATGAGTTGCAACCCTGCCGTAGGAGGTATAGCAAAAGGACAGATTGTTAGAGAGATCGACGCATTGGGAGGACAAATGGGTATCGTCACGGATAATACCGCCATACAATTCAAAATGCTTAATCGCGGCAAAGGCCCTGCTGTTTGGTCGCCAAGAGCTCAATGCGACAGAGGAAAGTTTATTTGGGAATGGCGCTCCACTCTTGACAACACTCCAAACCTCGATATATGGCAAGACCAAGTTTGCGAGATAATAGTAGAAAATGGAGAATGTGTGGGCGCCAAGACAGCATGGGGCGTAACTTTCAATGCCAAAGCTACTATCATCACAGCAGGAACATTCCTAAACGGACTTCTACATATAGGTAGATGTCAACTTCCTGGCGGCCGATGCGCAGAACCTGCCGTCGACAGACTTACCGAAAGCATCACTCAATGGGGCATAAGAGCTGCAAGAATGAAAACAGGTACTCCTGTGAGAATCGACAAGCGTAGCGTACATTTTGAAGATATGGAGATACAACCTGGCGAAAACGACTTCCATAAGTTTAGCTATATGGGAAAAGCCCGCAAGCTGGAGCAGTTGCCTTGTTGGACATGCTATACTAATAAGGATGTTCACGACACTCTTCGCGCAGCCATCGCCGACTCCCCACTCTACAACGGACAGATTCAGAGCACAGGTCCTCGCTATTGTCCTTCGATAGAAACTAAGCTCATGACATTCCCAGACAAGGATCAGCATCCTTTATTCTTGGAACCTGAAGGCACAGACACCAACGAGATGTACCTAAATGGTTTTTCTTCAAGCATGCCTATGGATGTGCAACTTAACGCTTTGAAGAAGATTCCTGCTCTTAGAGGCATAAAGGCTTATCGACCAGGATATGCTATAGAATACGATTACTTCGACCCAACACAGCTAAACCACTCGTTAGAATCGAAAATTCTTAAAGGATTGTTCTTCGCAGGACAGGTGAATGGCACAACAGGATATGAAGAGGCAGGCGGACAAGGACTCGTTGCCGGCATCAACGCAGCTATATTGTGCGGTGGAGGCGAACCTTTTGTGATGAATCGCGACGAAAGCTACATCGGAGTGCTAATCGATGATTTGGTAACAAAAGGTGTTGACGAACCATATCGTATGTTCACTTCAAGAGCCGAGTATAGAATTCTGCTTCGTCAAGATGATGCCGATGCACGACTCACAGAACGTGCTTACAACATCGGACTTGCAACAACAGAACGTTATAACTGGTGGAAAGAAAAGAAAGATGCTATCGAACAGTTGGAGCATTTCTGCTACAACACTTCGGTAAAACCAGCAGATATAAACGCCAAGCTCGAAGCTATCGACACCACTCCACTTCGCATGGGATGCAAAGTTAGCGATCTTCTATCTCGTCCGCAAATATCTATCGATGCGCTAAAAACCATGATTCCTGAGCTTAACGAAATAATCGAGAAACCAGAGAATAGGAAAGAAGAAATCGCAGAAGCTGCCGAGATTAAAATAAAATATAAAGGATATATCGAACGAGAGAAAATGGTGGCAGACAAAATGCACCGTTTGGAAGATATCAAAATCAGAGGTCATTTCAACTACTCTGATATATTAGAAATCTCTACCGAAGGACGCCAAAAGCTCGAAACGATAAACCCAGAAACCTTGGCACAAGCAAGCCGTATTCCGGGAGTAAGTCCAAGCGACATTAACGTGCTACTCGTGATGATGGGACGATAGTTTTTAGCCAACCTCGTCGCAAGATTGAAGCAAGTCATGAAGTGTGAAACAACGAAGACGCTACAACGTTTCACGTGAAACGACAAATAATATAAACAGTTGATAATAAACATTTTAATAATTAAAGTATAACTTAAAAGATGAACAACCAGTTATTGTTAGACAACCTTAGATGCATTCCTGACTGGCCTATCAAAGGTGTTAACTTTAGAGACGTAACAACCCTATTCAAAAGTGCAGAATGCCTCAAGGTAATCACCGACGAAATGTACGACCTCTACAAAGATAAAGGCGTAACAAAAGTCGTAGGTATCGAGAGCCGCGGCTTCGTAATGTCGAGCGCTCTCGCTCTCAGATTAAATGCAGGAATCGTACTCTGCCGTAAGCCAGGCAAATTGCCTTGTGACACAGTTCAGATGAGCTACGCCAAGGAATACGGCATCGACACCATCGAAATCCATAAGGATGCAATTACAGAAGATGACGTGGTTTTGCTACACGACGACCTTCTTGCTACAGGCGGCACAATGAAAGCAGCATGCGATTTAGTTCGTAAATTCAACCCTAAGAAGATATATTGCAACTTCATTATAGAGCTTCACGAAGAGTTTCCTAATAGTCGCGACATCTTCGATAAAGATATTGAAGTTACATCTTTGCTTAAATTCTGATTTTCAGTAACATATAGAGTGCCCTGTTTCACGTGAAACGAGCACTCTTTTTTATTTATAGCATAGAATCAACGAGATATATTGGTATAGATAGTAGATAACTTAAAACGCAGCGTCTATATACAATACCTTTATATTATAGATAGATTAAACTTCATTTTAATTTAATTCCACGAGCCCTATGGCGAGCACAGAGAAAGAAACAAAGGAACAACGCCTTGAACGATTAAAGAATATCGTGAGCAGTATGCCTGAGAAACCTGGCAGCTACCAATATTATAACGAAAACCACGAAATAATATATGTAGGCAAGGCAAAGAACCTAAAAAAGCGTGTATCGAGCTATTTCTTGAAGGAGGTAGACCGATACAAGACTCGTGTGCTCGTATCTAAAATCGAAGACATAAGCTATACTGTGGTAAATAGCGAAGAAGATGCTCTCTTGTTGGAGAATTCTCTTATAAAGAAGTATAATCCTCGCTATAATATCCTGCTCAAAGATGGCAAAACCTATCCAAGCATCTGCGTAACCAATGAGCCGTTTCCTCGTGTGTTCAAAACGCGTACCATAAACCGCAAATTCGGTACTTATTATGGTCCTTACAGCCATCTTGGTAGCATGTACAACATTCTCGACCTCATTGCAAAGGTTTTTAAGCCTCGTAAATGCAACCAGATAATAACTTCAGAGGGTATTTCGGCAGGCAAATATAAGCCTTGTCTGGAATACCACATTCATAATTGCCTGGGCTGCTGCATAGGAAAACAAAGTCGCGAGGAGTATATGGAGAACGTGAGATTGATAAAAGAAGTACTGCGAGGAAACACTCGTGAGCTTGGTGAATGGCTGTTTGCAGAGATGCAAAAGAAGGCTGAAGAACTGAAGTTTGAGGAGGCTGAAGAACTAAAAAGAAAGTATCTTTTGCTCGAAAACTATGTCTCCAAGAGTGAGGTTGTAAGCTATACTATAGCTGATGTCGACGTGTTTACCATTACCGACGATGATGCTAACAAAATAGCTTTTATCAACTATATCCACGTTAAAAATGGTACTATAAACCAAAGCTTTACTTATGAGTATAAGCGCAAGCTAAACGAAACCGACCAGGAACTACTATTGATGGCTATTCCAGAGATTAGAGAGCGCTTCGGAAGCACATCTAAAGAGATTTTAGTACCTTTTGAGCTTGACTGGAAGATACGTGATGCAGCCTTTATAATTCCTCAACGAGGCGACAAAAAACACCTCTTGGAGCTGTCGCAAATGAATGGAAAGCAGTATAAATTCGATCGTCTGAAGCAAGCTGAGAAGCTAAATCCAGAGCAGAAATCAGTAAGATTAATGAAGGAATTACAGGCCAAATTAAGTATGGAAAAGATGCCTTACCACATTGAATGCTTTGACAATTCCAACATCTCTGGTTCTGACCCTGTGGCTGGCTGCGTGGTCTTCAAGGCAATGAAACCAAGCAAGAAAGACTACCGTAAATACAACATCAAGACGGTTGTAGGACCCGACGACTACGCCTCTATGCAGGAGGTTGTGAGACGTAGATATTCACGCATGATAGAGGAAGGCGAAACCCTTCCAGACCTCATTATTACTGATGGTGGCAAGGGTCAAATGGACTGCGTAAGAGAGGTTGTGGTGGGAGAATTGGGCTTGCAAATTCCTATAGCCGGACTGGCTAAAGACGACCGACATCGCACCAACGAACTGCTCTTTGGCTACCCTCCTCAGACTATTGGAATAGACATAAAGAGCGAGCTTTTTAAGGTGCTCACCAACATACAAGACGAGGTTCACCGCTACGCCATAACCTTCCATCGCGACAAGCGCAGCAAGAGCGCTTTGCATAGCGAGCTCGATGACATTAAGGGTATAGGACCAAAGACTAAAGAAGCGCTTTTAAAGCAGTTCAAGACCATAAAAAAGATCAAAAGTTTAACTATAAAAGAACTGCAAGAGAGTATAGGTGCGACGAAAGCTGAGATTATATTCAACTATTTTGTCAATAAAGACAACAAATCTATCTAAAAGTAGAATTTGATGATTACAGGCAAATAGGTACAGTAAGTAACTTTCATTCAATGGGTTAACAGCCATTGATCGCTATCGAAGTTATACTTATATTATTGCTTGTCGCTATCTGTCAAAGCTATTTTAAGCACAAAAGATTTTGACAGGCAGCAATAGATAAAAATAGCTATTAACCTCCTAAAAAAAGTCTTTTAGTTTCATAGCCAGTACCAATAATGTGGTACTGCAGTACCAGATAGGTGAAACTCCAGTACCAAGCGTGTGAAACTCCAGTACCACGTAACTGGTACTAAAAACGGTACTGGGAGACTTATTTTATCCAATTATATAGCTTGCAGGATTCAACTATATTTACTAAAATCAACGGCTCTCTCAATAAATATAGTGGACAGCTAAGCCTTGCCTGGAGGGCTGGTTGTTGCGACAATTCCCCACTAAATTTCCACTGAGCCATTATTTCCATATACCAAACGAAAAAAGAAGAGAGGTGTATAAAGAAAAAAGAAATCCCAGTCTCGCGACTAGGATTTCTCTAACTTATAATTTTTGCAAATTAATAACGAAGTCATAATACTCTCACGAGCGGAATGATTCAACTCAAACTAATACTCAAGTGCTTTTATCTTATCTTTCCTCACTAGGAAAGACAAAAAATATCTTTATTTCTATTTCAAATTCCAACAAAGAGATGTAATATTTCTGTTACATCTACTATTTTACGTTGGCAAAGATACAATTAATATCCAAAACTACAAAGAAATAAGGCTAAAAATTTGTGAATATCAGAAAAAAAGGTAACTTTGTAGCAAAAAATAGGTAATGAGAATAGTAATTCAGAGGGTTCAGAGGGCTTCTGTAACCATAAATGAGGAAATAAAATCAGAAATCGGACAAGGCATGCTCATCCTTGTGGGCATAGAAGATGCAGACAACGAGCAGGATGTTGATTGGCTCGTACGCAAAACTATAGGATTGAGAATATTTGACGACGAAAATCATGTTATGAACTGCGACATCAAGAGTATTGATGGAGAAATATTGGTAATTTCGCAGTTTACGCTCTTTGCAAGCTATAAGAAAGGCAACCGCCCAAGCTGGTTTAGAGCTGCAAAACATGAGCATTCTATACCACTTTATAATCTATTTTGTAAGCAGCTGTCTGAAGCTCTTGGAAAAGAGGTAGGCACAGGCGAGTTTGGCGCTGATATGAAGGTTGAACTCATCAACGATGGTCCTGTGACGATATGTATGGACAGCAAAAACAAAGAATAGCCAAGCCATGATGGAAGTTAACGACAACACTACCCTACGCAACCTCCAACAGATGGTTGACGAATGGATAAAGACCTATGGAGTTAGGTATTTCAACGAACTAACAAACATGGCTTGCCTCACTGAGGAAGTAGGAGAACTGGCACGCATCATTGCACGCCAATACGGCGAACAGAGCTTCAAAGAGGGCGAAAAGCCAAATCTAGGCGAGGAAATGGCTGATATTCTGTGGGTATTAACCTGCTTGGCAAACCAAACAGGAGTAGACCTAACGGAAGAGATGCGCAAAAGCTTCGAAAAGAAGACTAAAAGAGACAGTAATAGGCATATTAACAATGTGAAACTTAAAAAATAAATTAGTTATGACAACAACAGAAAATAAGCCAAGCTTGAGCAAATACGAAGAGGCTTTGGCAAAATACAACACCAACATCGACGACAACGATGTTCGCGAGGCAGTTAAGAAGATCATCACAGAAAATGTTCCTGAGAACGACAATCTCGATGTTAAGAAGTTCCTCTTCGGTAGCATCGAATTGACAACATTAAAGACTACCGACTCCGATGTTAGCGTAATGGCTTTCACAGAGAAGGTAAACCAATTCGACGAGCAGTATCCTGACCTCCCACATGTCGCTACAATCTGCGTATATCCTTGCTTTGCCGAGATTGTTAAGGACACTCTTGAGGTTGACGGCGTAAATATCGCTTGTGTATCAGGCTCTTTCCCTTCTTCTCAGGCACTTATCGAAGTTAAGGTTGCCGAGACAGCATTGGCTATCAAAGATGGCGCTGACGAGATTGATATCGTGATGCCTGTAGGCAAGTTCCTTCAGGGCGACTACGAGGGCGTATGCGACGACATACAGGAGCTAAAGGCTACATGTGGCGATAAGGCTATGAAGGTTATCCTCGAAACTGGTGATATCGTTACAGCAAGCAACATCAAGAAGGCTTCTCTACTCTCTATGTATGCTGGCGCCGACTATATCAAGACATCTACTGGCAAGGAGAAAGTTTCCGCTACCCCAGAGGCTGCTTACGTGATGTGCCAGGCCATTAAGGAATACTATGATGAAACAGGCATACAGATAGGTTTTAAGCCTGCAGGAGGCATTAATACCGTCATGGACGCAATTACATACTACACAATAGTTAAAGAGGTTCTGGGCGAAAAATGGCTCACTAATAAGTGGCTCCGCCTTGGCACAAGCCGCCTCGCTAACCTATTGCTTAGCGAAATAGAAGGCAAAGAGGTGAAATTCTTCTAAATCTCCCACCTTTGCAAAAGAATAAGAGGGTGTGTCAAAATTCACACCCTCTTTTAAAATATCA